>TARA_R110000796_G_scaffold57682_16_pt1 | contig 15822 bp, 16 predicted proteins | sample TARA_R110000796 | Tara Oceans TARA_R110000796 (sample SAMEA4397815) | marine metagenome | biome: Polar Biome; feature: [SRF] surface water layer (ENVO:00010504); material: water (ENVO:00002006), including particulate matter (ENVO:01000060) such as... | depth 5 m
TCAACGCCTGCGCATTGGCAATGTGCTCTATCACTTCAGTTAAGCAGACAAAATCATATTTTTGAGAGAGAGCTAGAGTATCTGGGTGATAAAATAAATCATAATTATCCACTTTAATGCCTTGCGATACAGCCATTTGGCTTAATACAGCACCTTCTCCGCAGCCAAAATCTAACCCTATTGCACCGGGTTTAATTCGCGCGATTAATGGCGTTAAAGTACGGGATAAAAATTGTTGGTAACCTAGATCGGCAACGTCATTATTGTGACAATCATAATGGGCTTTTTCTGCTATTTCATCTAAATAAAATGCTGCAGGAACCGATACCAAAAAACATTGCGGACAACGGACATAGGAACGACTTTTATCTTGAGAAAAAGCAGCTGTTTCATGGTGACACAAAGGACAAGACGACAAAGCGAACTCCAAAATAAACCGAGGGGATCAATCAACAGTATGACTAGTCAGATTGAACTGGCTCTATACTGGTGTCTTTAGGAATTTTACGGGTTTGAGTGGCGGCTTCTTGCGCCTGTTGTAAATACTTTTGCTGACGGGTTAAACGTTCATCTGATTGAGCACGGGCTTTTTCGAGCTGCTGTGCTTCCCAATCGTTTGACTGCGATTTAGCTAATATTTCTTGCTCACGATCCGAGGTAGTCTTGGCTGCATCTCGCGCTTTTTGCAATTGCGTTTGCTCAAATTCTGCCGACTCTTGACGCGCTTGTTCACCTTTTTCAGCCAAGGTCATTTTTTTATGTGGCTTATCAGTAGCTACTGTAAAAAATGCCAATGTACTCGCCGTAACGAGCAAAATAACTGAGCTTATCAGCCGATGTTTCATGTTGCCTATCCTTTGATTTTATCACCGTTATAACGCTCACGAACCAGAGCAGGCATAGCCGTTAACTTATGTTGCACCATTGCGTTAAACACTGCAAATATTGGCGCGATATCAGCCGCTGGATTTAAGGCAATCAACGTGTGGGCAACCGCTTCCAGAGTCGACAAGCTGTCGCTACGTTTCGCTTTACGAATGATATATTGCGACTCATCTTCACATTCTAGATGCAGTGACGGGTAATTAAGTAACCACGGATTGAGCTGCAACATTCGGTATGCTTTACGCCAAGTACCGTCAACTAAAATAATTATCGCAGCCTCACTCGCTCCAGCCTCGGCTACAGTTTGACTGTGCTCATTTGGATAAACCACATAAATCGGCTTCGTTTGCGAAGCTAAATAATGTTGCAGTTCAATAAAGTCCGCGGCAGATTCACCCACGTAAATTTTCATCTGCGGCATCACCAGTTTCAATAACCTCACGGTGTTCTTAGCATGATCCACTTCAGATGGATGCTGCATCACCACCACCTCGGTATTTGACGTCACCGGTTTGAGCGCATGACACACGCAAGCCGACTGTGGGTATTGGCAATGGATACAATAACTTCTGCTCATTTTTTGTCTTATTTTGTTGCAAATCTGTTGTTGCAAATATGTAAAGTTGAGTTCAATATACTTTGCTCTACACCATAATACCTCAAGGAAGAACCATTACTATGACTAGAACAAAGATGTCTGTGCCATTAATGCTCGCATTGGCCACAATCCCTGCATATGCAGCCCAAGATAATACCTATCACCACGAAGCAGAAATCGGTTTTTTAGACTCATCAGGTGAAGCGGATGGCCTAGTTAACGCCAATTATCGCTATTATTTTAAAGCGGTTGAGCAAGCAGATAAGCCATACGCATTGGCGGGATTCTTTAATCAAGGCTCAACTGTTTCTGCGCGTTATGCCACCACTGACTTCCAAGATTTATATAACATCTCTGGAGAATACGTTTTTGACTCAAAATGGTTTTTGGGGGCTGGAGTCAACCAGTTAAATGCAGATGATGCTGTATTTGACATCACAACATACGAGATTAGTGCTGGATATTTTTTTAGCGAACACTCAAAGTTATCCTTGAACTACGCTACCAACTCAGAATCAGAATCTAACAATGGCGCATATCTAGAATATGAATTTGAATCATATTTTAGCCAAAACATTGATGCTATCACGTTAACTTACGAACATTTTACTCCATTACAATCAACCGCTGGAGTGTTTATAACTGGGGCTGTAGGTTATCAAAACCCACAATATATCAACAACGAAATGCTCACTCAAGTTGATGGCTCAACTCCGACTATAGTGCAAGATTCTAAAATAAACTTTGAAAATGACATTTATACTGTTGCAGTGTTTGCAGATTGGTATATCAATAACGCATGGTCAGTGGGTGCGACTTACTACCGGACAGATGTAAATACTGATTTCAGCAGCAGTAATATTGATGACTCAAATAAAAGTAGCCACAGCAACAACATCACTGAAACGGGTTTAAATACACGTTACTTCTGGCATTTTTCAGATGTATTCTCGGCTAAGTTTTCACTAGAACATTATTTCGATAATGGTGAGTATAATAGTGATTCAGAAACTAATGTTGGCATAGCAATTAACGCCCGTTTCTAATTTTTATCATATTGAGGCAAAAAAATACCCGCGGAATGTGGTTAGCATTCTGCGGGTTAAAGGTGATATTACTAAAGCTAATTAGTCATGTTGTAACTGTTCTTGATGCAGATGGCTTAAACGGTTCATTGCCATAATGATCAGCAATACGGCACTAAAGCCCCCCATCACAACAGCTATCGCATAGGGTGCTGGTATATCTGTTAGCTGGATCAACGCTGTCAGTATTGATGCCCCACTCATTTGAATGCAACCTAACATCGCCGTCGCGGTACCTGCGCGCTCACCGAAAGCCGACAACGCCATACTGGTTGCAGGGCCAAGTAAAACAGCAAAGCCAACACACAAAATCATCATCGGAGCCATAAACGCTATTGCGGCTGCTAATCCTTCTTGGGGGCCAGCAAAGTACATCGCGGCTTCGATAACAGCAGCAAGCAACATCAACGATAATGCCACGACCACTCCCGGACGGTTACCAATACGCTTAACCAACACTGGAGCAGCAAAACACGCTGCAATATTTACCGCAGCATTAAGGCCAAATAAACCGCTGAAAGTTAATTCTGAAATGCCTAAATGACCAATTAACCATACTGGCGAATAAGACACGTAACATAAAATTGATGCCATCGCGATCATGCAACAACTGGCATAAAACATAAAATGAGGGTCGCCAATAACCGGCTTATAGCGGCTCCAACGGTATAAAGGCCCTGTACTGTCGGTATTTAATGGACGCGTTTCCGGAAAACGGAACCCTACCAAAAACAATACAAAAATGGCATACAAAGCCATAAAAATGAAGGTAGAACGCCAACCAAACTGTAATGCTAATAAGCCACCAAATGTTGGAGCCAGTGCCGGAACCACACAAATTGCACCATTTAGATAACTGTACATCGACACACTTTCTTTGCGGGAATAGCAGTCACGTACCGCACTAAATACCACTATAGAGGTTGAACATGCCGCTAAGCCTTGAAAAACGCGAGCAATCTGCAACCATTCAAACTCAACCGCGTAAGCACCTAATAAACTGCTAATGCCATAAAGTACAATTCCGAATAACGCGACAGGTTTACGGCCAAAACGGTCAGCTAACGGGCCAATTAGAATTTGTCCTACGCCCATTGCAAATAAAAATAACACTAAGGTGGACTGTACTTCACTGTTAGATACACCGTACTCCAACGCCATTGCAGGCATAGACGGCAGATAAATATCAATAGCTAATGGGCTCAAAAGCACCATAAACATTAACAATGGCAATAAGTTACGACGCATAAACTTCTTTCTCTCAAATTTTTAATACACAAAGGTCACCCTTAATAGGGCGCTATAATAAGTCAAATGGAGGTATGAATGAAAATGATATAAAATCCGAAGTGAATTTCCATTTGAGAATATCACATGAATTTAGACAATCTTGCTCGAATCGATCTTAATCTATTAGTCATTCTACAGGTATTACTTGAGGAGCAAAGCGTCACTCGGGCTGCCCATCGCTTGCATGTGAGTCAATCTGCTGTCAGTAAAAGCTTAAATCGGTTGCGAGAAACACTAGACGATCCACTGTTTCAACGCACAGCACACGGCTTAAAACCAACCGCACATGCTGATGCATTAAGACAACAACTGCCGTTAGTATTACAAAACTTGTATAAGCTCACGCAACCGCCAAATTTTCATCCGGCGACGAGTAACCGCCAATTTTCATTCTCGATGGTCGAAAGTGCTTATGAAACCTTAATACCCTATTTTATCGGACCATTATTACAACAGGCACCGTTAATAAAATTAGATTCCTATGTTTGGACCGAAAAATCCATGCAAGACCTACAGCAAGGACAAATAGATTTTGGCATTGCAGGTCGAGATATTCTGCCTCAAACCGATGTCAATATTGACAAAGTACCTGAAGGTATCGAATCGCAAATATTATTTAACGACCATCAAGTTTGCTTAGTGCGTAAAAATCATCCTATTTTACAGGCTGTAAAAGATGGTCGCTGGGATCAAGCTCACTACCTTAACATGTCTCATGTACAGGTAAGATGTGAAGGTAACGATTGGTGGGCACTAGATTACCACTTAGCCAACTTAGGCTTACACCGTAACCTATCGACAACTGTGCCAGATTTTTATGGTGCTGCCAGCGTTTGTGCCCATACCGATTTAATTTTTACCTTGCCCTCTAGTTTTGCTAACCATGCACAAAAATTATATTCGCTGGTGTCCATTCCCTTACCTTTTGAATTTATGCCGATGGCGTATGTTTTCTTATGGCATGAACGAAATAATCAAGAACCTGGGCATCAATGGTTTCGCAATATTATTTTCAGCAGCGTCGATAAAGCCATCGCGAACCAACATATTAGTAAACCCAACAACTGACATTGAACTTTTAGCTTACTCAACACTCAAATAAAACGACTAAATAATAGATAGTCCATCAAACCAACCTGATGGACTATGTCATAGAGTAAACCCTCGGAGATCAGAGGATGTTCAGTTCAATTTACACTCACAAAATAATGCAACGCCTGCAAAAAATGCGACCATTGGCTGCATTAACAACGGTTGTCACCGTCTTGATCGGCGGCTTGCTATTGTTACCGTTAATATTACTGTTTGTGTTTGTAGGTTTCATCGGTATGACACTGTTAAGCCGCCAATACATGCAACATCATCGCGCTGCATCATCACCTCTTTCAACAGCTAATCCTAAGGATAATATTTATCATCAACATCCAAATATTGAACGAGAAAACTCGAATCAGCAATCTTGTTTAAGTCATGCCAAATCTGCAGAACTATCGTAACTAAAGTTGAAAAATAAAAAGTTAGTATTGACTCACCTATTGAGCAACATACAGCCGTTTTAACACGAGTTCGAAAGCTGCCAATCACTAAAAGCATTTTATAAACAATATGCCTAAATCTAGTTTCGATTAACCCTTTTGCATTATCTGTGTGATGAATAAACTTCATTCGGGATCACAAATGCAATGTATTACATAAAACTCAAATCCAAACTGATTTAACTCAATAGACTTTCGCCCTCAAACTTAACACATTAACTAGGTTTAACGTGACATATTATGTCCAAACGTTGCAAGCTGTACATTAAGTCATCGTTACTAATTTATAGGTAACGTCTTTAGACACCTATTTTCAGACTAAGCGCATTCAGGAGCCATCATGAAATTTAATCAAACATTCCACACAGCCAATTTGAAAAGTCGATTCTCTGCTATGAACCCCATTTTGGCATTACTGATGTTTTTTAGCATCGCATTCACCACGATTGTGCTATTACCCTTTATATTGTTATTGGGCTTTTTAAGCTTTATTACTTTGCAGCTATTAGGTAAAAAAATATTGCAGAGAAACCAGTCGCAAGCTCAACAAGGTGATATCTACCAAGACAGCGCTGATGTTCAGCGCGAACAAGCAGCGCCTTACGCAGATATGTTTAGCCGACCTAAATCGAATCAAACTGAACACACAGGTCGCACATTTGAGCATCAGGCAGATTAACTAACCGTTAGATGCGTTTAGTGACAACCTTACCGATTCTAGCCATTTTTCCAAATTGGTATTGGCTATGTTTATCTTAAGATTACCGTCATTAGTAGTCATTCCTGCAAGCTATTAACGATATCTAAGCCGGTAAAACCTTAAATATTCGCCAAAAATATCGGCTGGCTATGTTTATTATTTATGTAAAACATAAAGAGCGGCTAAACACTAGTCACCTCTTAGGCATTGAATAGCACAGATCAAACCCCAATGTTATTAGAAGGCGGGCAAATAGAGTAGCAAACGATGCTGCAACATTTGCCAGTAATATAAGCCAAAAATTCGATACTGAGGAGAAGATAAAATGAACAAGACACTCATTTTAGGCGCAAGCGGACAGATCGGTAACATGGCGACAAAGCAGCTATTAGCAGATGGCCAATCAGTAATAGCGTTAGTGCGAGATAAAAATAAATTGGCTGATATCGCCAGCGATAAGAAGCTAGACATAGTTGAAGCGGATTTAGAACAGGACTTTAGCCAAGCATTTAACGATTGCGATCAGGTCATTTTCAGCGCTGGCTCAGGTGGTAAAACAGGTGCAGACAAAACTATGCTCATTGATTTATGGGCGGCCTGTAAAGCCATTGATTACGCAAAAGCGGCTAATGTGTCACATTTCATTATGGTCAGCTCTATCGGCGCTGACGATCCCGACCAAGGCTCAGAACAAATGAAGCCTTACTTAGTTGCCAAACACATGGCCGACGAATACTTGATCAGCAGTGAGCTTAACTACACTATATTTAGACCGGGTTCATTAACCGATGATCGTGCCACAGGTAAAGTCCAAACCCAACGGCCGAGCAGCAAAGAAAAAATGACCATTCACAGAGAAGATGTTGCTCGCGCACTGACTTACGCTGTAGGAAAACCACAGCTAGGCGGCAAAGTCTTTGAATTATTTAATGGCAGTAAATCTCTCACTGATGTCCTAAATTAATCCATTCAGTAGGCATTCGCCTAACAACGCCATAAACACTTAAACAACATTAAGGCCAGCACAACGCTGGCCGTTTTTTAGGGGGATTACCGATTAATTTAAGATACTGAAATATAGCTAGTTAAATAATTTGCAAAGAGGCTAAGGGAAATTGCTGACTACAGAAAAGTGGTAAATACCAATTACATCAAACAGCGCGTTTTCTCGAACTGTTATTGACATAATAAAGAGTAACATCTCATGTGTGCGGGCTTGTTCAACACTTGGGATAGGACGCGGCTTCGCGCGGCCTATCCTTATTTGATAGGTGCTACTTGTAACCCATCAAGCTTATTTCTATTGATGATACAGAACTAGAATCAGAAAAATCACGGCAGACGACTACTTTTGTGAACGTTTTTTCTGTTTCAATATTATATTTATCTACATCAGAGCTACATCTCTGTAGGAATACTCCCTTTTCATCACGAATTACCACTTCAATCTTATACATTTTAAAATTAGTCATCTGAGTAATCTTGTATTCACCCGCGACGACATAATTAGAACCTTCTAGGCGGCTAACTTTACTAGTTACCTCGAAACTTTCTATTTTTGTAGGATTGTAACTTTGCATTTTCTCATATTCACTTGGATTAACATATTGAGTAATTAAAATGATGATGGTTATTGATAGACCAAAACCTAAACCCCATAAGAATCCATTTTTAAGATTATCCACACGATCTCCTTGTATGCCTAACGTTTTAGTATTTATGCGCTGCGCTGTTTGCATGGCATAAACAGCTTGTTGGACTTGGCCGATACCGAATCCAGATTAATAGGTACACTTTATGCTTTTGGTATTTGCTTTTTTTGATGCTGGCTCTGGGCTACAGAGCAGTTTTTATCAATTGATGTTGAGTAGTAGGTAAGTTTTTCATTGAAATCCCTTTTCATCGTGTTTTCCTTAATTGAAAATGTACAAATTCAACTCTGAACTTGAGGCCGTTGAAGACTCTTTACAACAGAATGTGTGAGCCTGATAGGTCTTCCTCGCACATATCCATGTAGGCTTAACCAAAACCAAATGAATGACCGGTTAGTCGACTTTTACATCGTAGGTTTATGCTTACTTTGAGCAAATATAAGCAGAAAGACACCAAACATTATTGCTATGTCTGCGACATTAAAAATGCCTGTTCGAATCGAGCCTATACCAATATTTAGAAAATCGATAACGGCCCCATTATTAACAACACGGTCGTAGAAATTGCTCATACCACCAGAAAACACTAAAGATAATGCAATTAAAGGGACAAGGTGCTGTTTGGCATTAGAAATTAAATAAACCAGTAAAGCCAATAAAAATGTACCGACCAAAACAACAAAAAACCAAAACCTAGCTTGTTCAGATAGATTATTACCTAATCCTAGAAATACACCAATATTTTCCGTGTAACCCACTCTAAGAAGGTCATTAAGGTAGCTCGTCATTTGAAATTTAGGAAGATGCTCTGCCGCTAATAACTTCGTACCTTGATCACAACCTACGCATGACAGCGTCACTAAAAAAATAACCAATAACCTTTTCCAAACGTCCATATTTACTTTACACCTTTTCTGGCTACTTACGTTTTAGTATTTGTGCATTGAATTGTTTATAAAGCACAAATCTCTTGTTAGATCTAAACGATTGCTAGCTTAGGTTAATTAGTTTGATTTGCTAATAGGAATTTAATTGTTGATGTGGACTCTGGGTTACCGAGTAAATTTGCAGTAACTGATACTGAGTTGTCAGTAAGTTTCTTATTAAAATCCATTGTTATTATTGTGCTCCATCACATCGGTCTAACTCTAGCGAATACAATGAGCATAATACATTCAACTACATTCTCATATTGCTCTGCGTTGCTACTTAATTCAGCAACTAATTGAACGGTTCACTCAATAAAGTCGACCATTTAAGTTATTGGTCAATATGCATCATCGCCTGATATCTTATTGATATAAAATTATTTATGTACAATGAACATATATCACATAGATTGATAAATAATTACGCCACTTCAAAGATTACCAGCTAAGCGAATACATGACTGGCAGTAATAGCGATAAACTCAGCCAAACGATAATCGTTAGTGGAACGCCCACTCGGACAAAATCGGTAAATTTATAGCCGCCCGCATGCATTACCAGCAGGTTAGTCTTATAAGCCATAGGGGTGGCATAACTCATATTTGCACCAAATAGCACCGCAATAACAAAAGGTTCAGGGTTAACCTGCAGTTGCTGCGCAATGCTGATAGCAATAGGTGTGCCTATGACTGCCGCAGCATTATTGGACACAATATTGGTCATAATGGCCATTAGCAACATCAGTCCAGATACAATAACCGCCGGAGAAGCCCCTGCGGTTAACGCGACAAAGACTTGTGCTAAATACTCCGCACCACCGGTTTTTAATAATGCCGCTCCCATAGCCAAACTCGCCGCCACAATCAAAATGACCTGAGTGCTTAGCGCCATAGAAGCATGGCGCCAGGTTAAGCAGCGTGTGACCAGCATAAGCAGCACACCACCTACTGCACTTATCGCAATGGGAACATCTCCAAATGCAGACACAAGAATAATTGCCGCCATAATCAGTAAAGCCGTTACCGCTTTATCCGTGTACGGAAGATCTGCGGTGGCATCGAGCACTAATAGCTCACCAGCACGTTTAATTTCGCCAATGGTATCTTGATCTCCCTGCACTAAAAGAACATCACCAATGCGCAAACGGGCCTGTGCTATTTTTTCACGCAGCGTCTCTACTGAGTTTCCCTCTCGATGTATTGCCAGCACCATTAATTGATAACGATCATAAAAGTTAAGTTGCCTCAAGGTCATACCAAGCAAAGGTGAACCTTGCATGACGACTATTTCGGCAATCTGCTGCCCCTCACCGGATAATGGATGTTCTTCATCAACAGGCGTATCTCCGACATAGAGCATGGCATCCAGAGCGCTTTCCAGTTCCTTCAAATTTTCCGGAGTGTCATTCACCATCAACCGATCCCCAGCCTGAATTTGCGCATCGGGCAACGGTACAACATAGGTTCCAGTGCCACGCATAATGCGTGATACTTCCAGCAAACCTGAGCTCTTTTCAATCAGTTCGGTTAATGTCTTACCGACTGCAAAACCGTCTTCCAATATAACCAGTTGGGCAGTAAATATTCTTGGGGAGGTATCGCTGAGTATGGCCTTACGAGTAGGCAGTAAGCGTGGCGCAATCAACCATAAATAAACAATAGCAATAGCGGCAACGATTGCTGCCGGTACAAAAAAATCAAACATCTGCAGTCTTCTTAACCCCATATCTGCAGCAACTGAAACAACTAACAAATTAGTCGAGGTGCCAATACTGGTACTCATGCCTCCCACCAGGGTGGCAAATCCCATTGGCATTAACATCCCCGAAGCTGGCTCTCCGGTTCGCAGCGATACACTGATTAGAATAGGAAGCAGCAGTACGACTATCGGCACATTATTAACAAATGCACTCAGAAAAGCGCCAACCAGCAAGGTCAGCAACATACTCAATGCTGGGCTAACAAGCCATAAGCGCGCCAGAATTCGGCCAAGAGGTACTAGCGCTCCGGTGCGCACTAAACCATTTCCGGCAATCATTAAGGCACACACAGCCACCAGCGCTTCATGGCCAAAACCATTGAAAAACTGCAACGCCTCAAGATGTTGCCCCTGCGAATTAACGTAAGGAAAAACAGTAAAACCGATGCTCAGCATTGCCAGAATAAACAGACTCGAGGTCTCAATGGCAATAGATTCTCTGGTAAATAGAAACAGGGCAAGCAACACAAGCAATAACACAGCCAGTGCATGCGTATCAGGAAGCGGTGGCAAAGTCGTTATATTAATTGCTGTCACCTGTCGTTAACCTTTTCTATTGGTATGAACATGGTAAGGCTAGGCTTACTGTGAAGTTTTTCCACAAAGCGCTTCAAAGCAGGTTGAGATATGTTGAATATATATCAGTTAAATATTAGGCATTGTTTCTAACTAAAGCGAATTGAAGAGACGCGCTACACACTTATCTAGCGTGAGTCATCACTGAGTAACAACCCCAACTTAAAAACAACCATAACAAAGCAAATGTCATTTACGCGAGTAAGCACTTTGCCTGTTGCAAGGTAGCTAACTCATCTTCCGTTGGATTAAGCGCAATCACACTGTCAATTTGCATCAGTAACGACTGCCAAAGCGGCTCGATGACCTGGCGCTGAATCTCGTTGGCGTGCAAATTAGCTTGTTGTAGTAAATATGCTGCTTGTACCACATCGATACGGCCTAAAATTCCGTCGGCTAAGGCGACACTCAGTTCAATCATCGCGGTGACATTACGGCCGTATTTAATCACTTCATGCAAATAGTGTTCAGCAATATTAAGTTGCTCTTGGCTAGCGTCATCATCGTGCAAGGTATCACTGCTGCAACGTAACATCGCATCCAACTGGCCTTGTTCTGCGGCTTCTTGCATCCATTGTTGGCTCGTAGCGATATCAACTTGGCATCCTTCACCTTGCTCAAGCATCAGTGCCAAATGATATTGTGCATGCGGGTAACCGGTTTGTGCGGCTTTATTTACCCATAAGTAAGCTTGTTCAAATTGTTGGTTTTGATAAAACAGCACCCCAAGGTTTGACATTGCTTCAGCATCTTCTGCATTAGCGGCTAATGTCAGCAATGTTTCGGCTTGATTAATATCCACTTCAAATTGATCACTGCCCACCAGATAAAAGAAACCTAACAAGGCCTGCGCATTAACAATACCTTGTGCTGCCGCTTGCGCAATAAACGCCTCGCCCGTCGCAGGATTTTCCGCACCACTATAGCCGTGCAATAAGCTCACACCATGCTCAAACAATGCCGCTTGATGATGAGCTGATGCAATATGAAACCAATGTGCTGCTTGGGCAAATACATCCGCTGATGTTTGTTCAACCGTGGTTGATATTGGGCTTGGAGTGTTTGATTCTGCTGAATTTGAATTTGAACTTGAGGATGTTGAGCTTGATGATGCCGAACTTGAACTTGCTAAGAGTGAATCGTCAGTGGTGTGTGCCAACGCGCGCTCTTGCTCTTGTAGCATTAATCCTTTGACTTTAAGTGACATCCCCACTAAATACTGTGCTTCAGGATCATTTTTCATCACTGCGCGATAACATAAATCGCGGCCAGCAAATGAATCAAATGCTTCAAATTGATAATGCGGAGCAACACCTGGATGCAGAGAGGGATATAGTTTTTCAATTACCTGCAGAATTTGATGGATCGACTTTTCCGCGATGTTAACAAGCTGAGTTTGAGTTAAATGATATTTTTCAGGATGTGCGCCGCGATTACCATCACTGCGTAATCGGTGTAACGCCCGCACTGCGGCAACATCAATAACACGTCGCTGATTCAGCTGCTCAATACGATCATATAAGTTTGCTGAGGTAAACGTTACTCCATGCTGCACCGCTAATTGAGCAGCGAGTTTATGGGTAAAACTTCGAATGTAGACTAACGCTTGGGTAGGAATATCGCGTACATAACTTTTAGCTAAACGATAATCGTCGCTTAACTCAGTAGAGAAACCATTAATAAACTCAATATCATTTAACAATGGTTTCTCCTTTTAGCGAGTTGATTGAATATTTATCCCTCTGCTTTATCAGCATCCGGTGTTTTACGATTAACCATATACAATCTAAATAACGCAATATTAACAAACAAACCTAAGAACGAAAATGTAGCTTCTACCACCAGTTGTAGTGGAAAACCAACTTGCATCGCGACTTGTGAAAACATGCCAGCTAAAAGAGACAATGGCACGTACAGCAATAATACCGCAATGGTTTTAATTGTTATTGGGCCACTGAATTTAAAGCTACTCTTAATCGCTTCTAAAGGTGTTAAACGTTCAACCACCACCATAAAGTTCACATAGGCTAGGCGAGAAAACAAGTACAAGCTCACGATTAAGCCAATCAACCATAGTGGGCCAAACGCAGCAAAGATCATCACTGGCGCTAAAATAGCTAAACCAGAAAATACTCCAGCCAGTAATAATGGCGGTACAAACGGTAAACTAGCCTTTAATATTTGTGCCGGCGCAAGATCGTGACCTTGGGAGCGCAGCTCTAAATATAAGGTTAATGCGGCAATTAAAAATGAAAAAACCAACAATAGCACCATCATTGCTGCAGCATGAACAGCACCGAATTGAGGGTTTTCAGCATCTGCCTGCAACATTTCATTACCTAGCCAAAGTTGAATAGCGACTTGGATTAACAGTAATGGCAGAGTCAGTACGGCAAGCTGACGGATGTGGTTTCGAAAAAAGTTAAATGCTTCAGTCAAAATTGCAAACAATGACATGTGGGTTCCAGTAATCTATTAACAACAAATATTGCGCTTAGGATACCCAAAAAAAATGCATTTTGCACAAGTCTAATGAGCAAAAATCGCGATCATCTGTCGCATTTATGTAAATCAGGGTAAAATGATGCCTAAGTTTAGACATTGAGCCACATTAAAGGACACTCATTATGAAATTAGCATCCGCATTACCGGTACTGTTTACCATCTTCGCATTCTCAGCACCAGCATCTGCGGGCTGGTTAGACAACGTGGCTGAAATAACTAAAAAACCAGCAACAGAACAAGCCAAAACCATTGCACTGTCTGAAACAATAGAACAATCTGAAACAACAGAGCAATCAAGTGCTTTAGTGGGTGACGTTATGTCTCAACTTGGCTTGTCTCAAACCCAAGCAGAAGGCGGATTGGGCTCGCTACTTAGCTTGGCTCAAACCAATTTAGGTGAAAATGATTTTAGCCAATTAAGCGACAGCATCCCTAATGCAGACGGTCTACTGGCTGCAGTTCCGGCATTATCATCAGACAGTGGTATGTCAGGATTATTATCACAAGCAGGTAATTTAGGTTCTGCGTTACAAGGTAGCGCAATGGTATATGATGCTTTTGAAAAGCTTGGTATCTCAAAAGAATATATTACCCCTATGGTTGATATCGCTAAAAACTATCTCCAACAGAGTGGTGGTGACGGTACAGTTGATTTATTAATGAAAGGCTTAGGTTCAGTCTTATAATCAAACTGTAAGACGGCATATCACCAGCCATAACATCTTGCGTTAACATTATTTAATCCCAAGCCATTCGCTTGGGATTAGCATTTTTGCTAGCATAAAAAATGAATAGTAACATTGGACAGAATAATTATGATCGCCAAACTAAAGCAATTTCTCCAATCTCATACTCAAGAAAGTAGCCCAGAAGATAAACAGAAAAACCTCAACCTTGCTGCGGCAACCCTATTGCAAGAGGTTGTGTATGCCGACGAAAATTTGGCTGCTGCTGAAGCTGCTTTACTGCCTGAAATGCTCATAAACACGTTAGGCATTAACCCAGAAGAAGCGATAACCCTTATAGAAGAGGCAAAACAAAGCCGTAAAAATGCCACATCTCTATTTGAGTTTACCGCCGAAATTAATGCTCAATTTAGTATTGATGATAAACAAAAATTACTACTTTCAATGTGGCAACTAGCGTATTCCGATGGTGAATTGTCGCAATATGAAGACCAAATTATTCGTCGCACAGCTGATTTACTCCACTTAAAGCACAGTGAGCTGATTCAAATGCGCAATATCGCCATGGAAACGCGCTAAATAATAGCCAATTAGCCTTGGCTATTATTGAGTAAATACTTACGCGTTAGGTGGGCTTTTTGCCACCACATAAAAGGGGCGACAACCAACACCAATACAATGGCGTAAATCATATTACTGCCCAGTGCGATGCCCAAACCAACACAAAATAAACAACCTGCAATCACTAATGGTAGATACCGCTTGCTGAGTAACTTAGCCGCAGACAACATCGCTAATAAATAAATAATCACAAACACGCCATTACTCCAAGCGATTAAGTCTTCTAATTCTTGAGTGCTATAAAAGGTCACGATAATCACCACCGCCATGGCACCCAAAATGGCAAACAAGGCTCTAAACGGCACACCGTGTGGGTTTAATTTATCAAAATAGCGCGGCAAAATGCCCTCTTTACTGAAGCTCCACAATAAACGTGCAGCACTAGCGGCATACACATTCACTGTTGCTAACCCACTGGCAATGCCCAATACTCCGATGATATACGCGCCATAGCCGCCCAAAAAAGTATTCGATAATAAATAATCAAATGCCGATATCATCGCTAAGCCGTCACCCTCGGTTGGTACCATTAGCAATAAAAAAGTACAGGCTAAATAAATAACGCCCACTAATACGGTGCCCATCATCATTGCAGGCAACAAATCTTTATCGGGTTGGCGAAAGTCGCTGGCAAGATGTGTCATGGCTTCAATGCCTAGAAAACTCCAAAAACCAATACCCATTGCCAACATCACGCCACTAAATTGCGGATGGCTACTGTGTGCAAAGGTTTCTAACTGATCGACGTTTAATCCGCTGGCACCAAATAATATTGCTACTACCGATACAATCAATAAGGTTAATGCAAACTGTAATTTTGCCGACACCTGAATACCTTTAATATTAAGCAGCAATAACACAGCCACAATTAATAACTCTGCGACTAATTGACCTAGCCCAGAAATTGATATCAATGCTTCTAAAAATTGAAAGGTCATTAAAATTGCAGCAGGCGCGCCGATGGGGATCACTAATAAAAAGATCAGCCCGATAGTTCGACCC
>TARA_R110000796_G_scaffold5103_1_pt1 | contig 15810 bp, 9 predicted proteins | sample TARA_R110000796 | Tara Oceans TARA_R110000796 (sample SAMEA4397815) | marine metagenome | biome: Polar Biome; feature: [SRF] surface water layer (ENVO:00010504); material: water (ENVO:00002006), including particulate matter (ENVO:01000060) such as... | depth 5 m
AACCATACATATTCTAAAATTATTTTATTCATTGTTTCTCCAATTTACTTCTATAGTCTGCGATTGCAGCCTTTATGGCATCTTCGGCTAGAATAGAACAATGTATTTTAACCGGAGGAAGCTCTAGTTCACGCGCAATTTCAACATTACGAATGGTTGCAGCTTCATCAATTGTTCTTCCTTTTACCATTGTGGTCACCAAAGAACTTGAAGCGATTGCAGACCCACACCCAAATGTTTTAAACTTGGCATCTTCGATCACGCCCGTTTCTGGATTAATTCGCAATTGTAGTTTCATAACATCACCACAAGCTGGGGCGCCAACCAGCCCAGTTCCAACATTGTCATCGCCCTTATCAAGGGATCCAACATTTTGGGGGTTTTCAAAGTGATTTATTAATTTGTCGCTGTATACCATGGTTTTATATCTCTTATGTAAAATTTATACTTTCGCCACAACCGCATGGCTGCTTTGCTTGTGGATTATCAATATCAAACCCAGACTCCATCAGGGTATCCTTCCAGCCAATTACAGACCCTTTAAGTTTCTCAAGATGGGTTTTATTCATATAAATAACTATCTCATCAAATTTTAAAACCAGATCATCAATCATCGGCTTCTCTTCAAATTCTAAAATATATCTATATCCTGAACATCCATCTTTAGAGATCCCAAACCTTAAACCTTTCCCCACGGCACCATACTCTTTCTGAAGGCTTATAATGTTGATAATAGCTTCGGGGGTTAATTTAATAATTGTATTATTATTCATTGTATAAAATCTCCTTAAATTTTGAGCGGGTGGTGGGGATTGAACCCGAAACTCAGGCATGGAAGGCCAGTGTGATCCAAATTTCACCATTTCCCCGTAGTTTAAATGCTATGTATCTAATTCAATTTTAAATGTATAATCTTCATTTTCTTCTTTTTTGATTGGCTGGGCCATTGAAGCGACACCTATAAGGTTGCCGTTGTCGTCATACATATTTATTTTTGAAAGATAAGTGGTCTTTTTAAAATCATCATTTAAGTTCTCAATACTTGAAGATACAACATTTTTAACAGCTTTAGCTCTCTCTTCGAATCCCTTTGTTGAAGTTGTGTCAGAAAGCGCATATGTATCCTCTTCCGACCAGTCAATAGCAGTTGGGTTGTTGGAGCTATTAAGCTCTCCAGCGCGAGCATGGCAGAACATTGTCATTGTATTAACATAGTTGGTGCCTTTATAATTAATCTCAAAAGATCGATCTTCTAATCCAAATCCGTTTGGAGTACCGTCATGAAGACCAGTGCCAAAATCTAACCAAGTGTTTAAAGAAGAAGAAGTATAAAGAGAAACAGAAGAGGTCAAGAACAATAGTCCCTCGTTATAAAATACAAGACCAACTGTTGAACCACTGCCAGTATTTGTTATTCCATCGCCAGTCTGTTTTAACTCTCCATTTTGACCCTCATCTCTTGCTCTTGCAATAAGTGTTCCTGTGACATAGAAATTTAACTCAACTGATCCTTTTTTGATTGCAGAGCCAAACAAAACTTGTGGAACATTTATCAAAGGTGTGTATTGACTAAAGGTTGTATCACCAATCACAAACTTCGGACTCATTATATAATAATTCTTAGCAATATTTATTAATGCGTTCTTCTTTCCTGTTGAAGGTATGGTTCTTGTTAGAGATGCTGACATCTGAATATACGAAGAAGTTAAATAATTTCCAACTACTGGAACCAGATTTGTTCTTTGAGCCCAATTTGAATTTTGAGAATTATAAATAATAGCAGACCCAGATGTTGCGATTTGTGATCTGAACATCTGTTTATAATCATTTTCTCCAGCGATTACAAATGGGTAGATATAATTAAAACGAGTATCAAAATTATATTCGTATAAAGTTTCATAACCAGGAGATATTGCTGAGCTTACATTTGTTTCAATTTTATTATTTATTGTAACATTTGCATCATTAACGAATATCTTGTAATCCGGATAAGTTTTAGTTCGATTGACATAAATGTCTTCTTTTTTGAACTCGAACTTTGACATTAGTAATCTAATCGCACCCTGAATGTTAGAGAAGTAGATGGTGTTTTCTTTATTGGCTCAGATAGTTTAGATGTTGCCATCAATTGATTATCAGAAGAATAAAGGCCAACTGTAGTTAGATAAGATACAGGCTCATCTGTGCTCTGTGCCTTTACAACAATTTTAGATCCACTTAGATATGTTGGGTTTGATGAATAATTAAATTCATTTGCCCCAAGATGGCAGAAATAAATTGTTGAATTAAGTTCAACAGAGTTATTAAACGAAAGATTAGAAAATCTTCGTCTAAGAGAATTAGCAATATTTGAAATATTTGATCCTGTTATTGCGTTATCTATAGTATCTCCATTAGATGTCCATTGTGATGACGCAGACAAAAAGCCTCCGTTTGTGGAAGCCATAAAGACCGAAGAGGTCAGTACAGCAATACCAGCTTGATAGAATAAAAGACCCGCTGCTTGTTGTTTGGGTTCAGTAATTCCATTTAAAGTTTCATGATCAAGACTATTACTTACATAAAGAATTCCATATTCACCTGTTGGTGAATTAACTCTATAATCAGCATCCGCGCCAGTGTCTTTTAAAATAACTCGGCCACTGTTGGGGGCAAGGAAGCTTGCATTGGTACCCAATGTTAGCGAGAAAGTACCTTTTTGTAATTCATCTTTTGTCAATAATCGAGAAAAGTTTAAAAATAAACAATTATCCATCTTATCAGCTACAGTATCAAACAGATTCCCATCTGCATCAAATCTGTGTATAGCCCCAGACTTATCATATCCCATAAGAACTTGAGCCATTTCATTATAAATATTGTTCTTTTTTGCTTGTTGTGCTGAAATTGTCGAATATAATAATGAAGCTGTTGAAGCTCCCATCGTAATATCAAATATATGATTTGCAGAAGAACTCAAGTAAGGATAATCATAAACTGATTGAAACATGCCATGGGCATAATCTTTTATATTGCTATCGCCGCTATATGTCCCAGACACAATTGATCCTGTTAAGGGAATTGCTTCGTGAAGCACTGTTCTTGTTGATGCGATATCTTCGCTTCTAATTGTTTTATAAATACTAGCCATTTAATTCACCTTATAATTTTGCGTATCTGACTGGAATGTCGATAGAGTAGCCAATGTTCCTTCCCGTAACTCTTATATAGGAATCAATAATTTTACAAGAACTATTGCCGGAAGCATTATTTGTAATATTCGCCGTTGATCCAATAAGATCAAATAAATAATTACTATTAACCAAGTCAGGAGAAGATTTAATTTTAAATTCAACAGTTGATGATAATGGGCCGTTTATAGGACTATCATTTGCATCAAGACTTAATTGAGCGGGTTGTTTAACAAAAGAGTTGTTATCAGTTAGTGATATAAGATAAGTTGCAACATTATCGTCATCGATTGCCACAGGTCTCAAATATGTTTTACCAGTTATATCAACCAGACGACCCAATCGATGATCCATCATAATCATAAACTGTTCTTCTGAGAGGTCAGCAGGAACTTCAATCAACGATCCGCCGTCAATACCGGCGTCAACTTTAATAAAAGTACTAACTTCAAGTTCTGGGTTGTTACCAAACAAAACACCTTGTTGGTGAGAATTTGCAACATATCCAATACTTGTATTCAATCCTTTTGCACTATTATCTTGTGTGTCAGCATTAACCGCTACAACAAATGGTCCCAGCGTTGAAGCTGCTGTTTGAGTTTGTTTTTCATTCAATCTCAAGATTGGCATAAAAAGGATATCTGTTCTAGGAATAGAAACCAACATTGATTTCATTGAAGAAGCATTATTTGTAAACGCTTCTAAAATTGGAGTTTGTAAAATAGAAAGGTCTTGATAAGCAGATCCAGTGGCAGTATTAAAGAGACCATAATTAATCTCATCATCTGCACATCCAAACTTGACAATCTCAAAACTGCCGTCTGCTCTTGCTAATCTTTTTCTTCCTTCATCGGTAAGGACAACATCTAGAATGATATCGCCGCTATTATCTTGGAATCCCATATTTTTCTCCTAATACATTAATAATTAGATTGGTTGGTTATTTTCGTCTTTTAAATCGAATGTAACATTCAAATCAAATTTCTTGCCTGTTTTCTTTGATTTTACACGAATTTTAAATCTTCGACCCCAAATTGGATCTGGATTTGTTCCTACTATATTTGTGCCATAATTGTCGGCTGTTGATAAATCGGTTATTTGATCTGTCTTAAATGCCATTTGCTGTAGTGATGGCTTTATCTGTAAAAACTTTTTAAATATTTTTGAAGTACTCGTGTTTTGTATTTCCTCGAACTTAAATTCTTTATAGTTTATATAAGTCTCATCCGAATCTTGAATAAGTTCAACTTCATATATTCTTGTAGGATTAGAATGAATCCCAAAATTTGTAAGCGTTCTTATTAAATAGTAATATTTTTTGTGAGGAACCACTAAATCTCTGAATAAATTATCTGTTGATTCTACTCCAGCAGACCCAATTACTGTTAATAACTTATTATCAAAATCTGAATATTTGACAGGCTTATCGCCCATACGGTAAATCTGATAAATATTTGATGTGTAAATTGCACTAAATTCGATTTGTTTAGATTTCTGTTGTGTATAAACTTTTGCTTGAGAAATAAAATCATTTGTAAAATAATTAAGATAGTTATCGGGGGAGGAGTGTTCAACTATAGTAGACTGGTCTAGTGTGATAATAACTTCGTTTTGATTTCCTCGTTCATTAAAAAAGCTAATCTCTGGAGGAGGGGTTGGGATATCAGTTATAACCATATCTTGTGTTAGTACTGGTATTTCTATAAATTGTAGCGATGGACGATTAACAAATGTCATTGTCATTTGTCCTCTTTCTCTATCTTCTTGAAAGCCAGTATATGAATAAGAATTTCCCAAAACCATTGTTATTGCTTTTATTTCATATCGGTAATTTGTATCATAAGAAAATAATGAATCATAAAAAGTTCTTGTTTTTGGTGTCATAATATACACAGTCTGAAGCGGAAGATTTCCATTTGATCGGAATTTTTGTATTTTATATCCCAAAATCAAATGAGCGCTGTTGTCGTTATCAATTAAAATTTCCTTAAATGTTTTCCTAATTCTAAATTTAACAAAATCTCTTATCCTAGAAAGCATCTGAAGTCTTTCAAATTGAGATTCAAAAACTGTCGTTTCAGGGAAATCTTTATAAAACTTTTCATCATCTTCTTCAACCAAGCTTAATAGGTCATAATTTGATATAAGATCTATAAAATCTTTGACATTCATTTGTGTCATTGTTTCTAGTGCATCTGAATAAAAATCCAATCCAACACCAGCAGTTCTTTTAAAATAAGAGTATATTTTATTTAACATGTGAGTTTCGGTAAATAAAATTTCTTGAGGAGTAGGAACATTTGGTGGATATAATACTGATGAAAAAGTTTTAATTTTAACAAACGAATTATATGGCTTTGTAACAGAAAGTGGAGATTGCATGCTTATTTGATCTATATGGCCAATATTAATATCTGTTATTTTGTTTTCACCAAAAAATAAGTTTTGCCTTCTTAGCGCTTCTGGGCGATCAATTGAAAATTGATCTAAAAAAATTGTCATTTGTTGCCCTAATGGGCTTAGTGTGTTAACAGGGAAGTTTTCACGGTCATGTATATTCAACAAAGAAAGCGGAGGAACAGTTTTTGACAAGCTTTCATAACCATATGATTCATAATTGTTAACTGCATCTATTGTGGTGTTGTCCATCGGCATATTGAAATAATGATCGACATATTCGGCATTTCGAACAAACTTTGATTTAAAAGCACTTGACCACTGATTATAATTTTGAGCATATGAAGCAGAATTGATTGTTAATGTTTGAGTATAAAACGGCAGAAGGCCAGTTTCATCTAATGACGCAGCACCTTCAGATAATAAATAAGGAGTTGTTGGGTTCACCTTTGGCAAAACAGCACCTTCTTCAATTAAATAATAAACACCAAGTTCTTTGCGAATTCCATCTTTACCGGCATCATTGCCTGTAAAAATACTAGAGCCATCAATAATTCTATTGGACATTAATAGTTACCTCTAGTTGGTCGTAGGGTGCTATTTCTACGCACATTGTTTGCGCGGCTTTGGGGCTGTTCGGTTGTTTGCTTATCCTGATTAACAAAACTATTTAATTCCTGTCTTTGTGGGTTTTGTTTAACTATGTTCGTGGTAGAGTATTCTTTTTCTATTCTTGACATAATTTTAATATTTGTTAAATCTTCTGATTGCGATATGGAGGCTGGTTTAATTGTACCCTCAATAGCAAAGAAAGAATTCGTTGAAGGAATAAGATCTTCTTTTTCCATTTGCAGAGTGCCATTGCTATATTTAAAAAGTTTAATTATTAATGTCTTTCCAGAATTTAATGAGCTTAGATCTACTGGTCTGTAAACTGGGCTATTTAGCCTTCTTAAACCTTTGCTGTCTTTTTCAAAGCCATCAACATATTGTGCTGTTCTAACTCGATTAAAAATATTGTTTATCGTATTTGAAAATTTTGCGTTTTGAATTAGCTTATCTTCTTGTAATGGGAAAGAAAATCTAGAAAGATTATAGTTAGATAAAATAAGTGCCCTAAATTGAAGCGGCAGTCTAGAAAAATCAATATTATTTTTATTTTTTAATAAAATAGAATTTTGATCATCAATAGAGATTTCATTAAATTTTGTAATTTTTTTATCTTGACAAAAAACTTGCTTAATTAAGGTTACTGGACCAGATGGTGGAATGATCTGTTTTCTTCTTGTGCCCAAATTGGTGGTTAAAAACAAACTACTATCTCCAACATATTCGCTTGCATTTTCAAATACTACATCCTCACCTGTAATTTTGCTTTTCTTGAAAGGTCTTCTTATATTTAAGGTTGATAAAAGCTTTTTCTTTCCACGCCTTGGTGCTTTTCCTAATTTTGATCTTTTCTGAGGCTTTCCTGCGCGTCGAGGGGGCTTTGGACGAGCTTTTATTTCAAACATATTGTCAGTTATTGCATTATGAATTTTTTCATCAAAAATAGACATGTCGGGTTGGGATAGATCCAATTTTTTATCTCCTTGATTATAACTTGTTGGAGTATAAAATGCAAACTTGGAAGTGTCAAAATCGGTCATCTTTTCAGCGTTCTCTTTTCCAATATCGGGAGATATATTCAATATTTCTTTAGCTGATATTTGTCTATTAAAAAACTTATTATACTCTGCATTCGCACGAGATTTCATTTCATCTATTGAAATAATTCTTTTATTTTCACTTTTTTCAAAATAACTAAAATTGCCTTCTTTAACTCTATTAATTTCTATAATATTCTGCAATTTTCTATTAATGTTGATTGTTCTCGATGATGATGCTTTCATATTTGTATCTTTGCCGGGCCTAGAAAGATTGTATTTATTAATAAAATGTGAGACAAGATTATTCAAAAATTCAATAACCAAGTTATATTTTTCTTTTGAAACAGAATTTATATAAAGATTTTTTAATGTATTGTTTATTACACCTTGGATTATTTGATCATCAGGAAGTATAGCTAACAACATATTTTGCAACGATGTTTGCAATCTTGCAAATATACTATTATCAAATAGCGATTGACTTTCAATATTGACAAAATTCAAACTATCATCAATTAAAATACCATTATTAGCAAAAAAATTAATAATCCTTCTTTTATCTAATTTTCCGAATAAACCCGTATAAGTTATCTCTAAGTCCGATATTATGCTAAGCATGTTTTGTTTTGTTTTTTCTAAATCTGTTCTAAAGGAATCTGCTACATCAATTATCATTTTTAATTTATAATCTTCTGATTCATCAGAATAATAGAGTTCATCAACAATCATTAAGTTATATAAAAATTGTTCGTTTGAGGGTAGCTGTTTTATATGCCCTACTTTTTTAGAAGATTCAAAAGTTGATTTAGATTGAATATCAAAATTAGATGTTGTTGTTTCTATTAAAGCATTTGGGTCAACAGAAAATTGTTGAGAAAAAAACCTCATTTCATATTTTTCCACAAATGTTCCATCAACCATGCTAGTTCTTACTAATATTTGCTCCCTGTCTTCATCATAAACCCAGTCACTAGTTCCTATATCTAAGAACTCTAATCTTGTCTTCACAGGTGCTTTTCGTATTTCAAAATTTAAAACTCGAAAGTTTTTCATTAATTCATAAAAATATTTTTCATTTGTATTGAATAGCTCCCTAGCAGACTGTAATTCGTTAAGAGCTATATTAGAAATATCAACAAATACCAAAGAAAACTCCTTATCTTGATCAAGATGATAAAATTCAGAAAAATTATCAACTATAGGATCTCTATAGGGGCGGGTGTGAGTGTTGTCATTAATACTAAAAATAAATTCTGACACTTTAGAATCTACGAATTCTTGTGAAAGTTCTCCGTGGAGTTGTTCTTTATGAAAAGATCCTTCCATAAAATTATTAAGATTTTTGTGAACGGGTCCTGCCCATATTGTACCATCTTCTAATTTAAATAAGCTTGCATTCAATGGAGTATTATTATTTTCCCGAATTGTTTCTGAGGCCATTGGGCCGTCAAAATATTTGTATGAGGCATAATCTAAGTTAAGGGAAGTTAAATCTATATAAGCAACTGCGAAAATATAAATGTTTTGCTTCGCGAAGTCAATATCTGTAGCTGTTAGTCTAACATTATAATAAAAATTATTTATAAGATTAGTCTGTAGTGTTTCACTCTCATTATAATTTTGGGCTGCAATGATTCGCATTGGATATCCCAAAATATCATGAATTGAAGTATCGCCATTTTTTAAATCCATAGCAATTTGTTCACCAGGTTCTCCCTCATTGAAAGAAATAGTTAAAACCTTTATATTTAAAATTCCGTAAAGAATTTCAGAACTAGACCATGATGGATTCTCAATAAAATCCTTCATTGTTAGTTGTGCTTCCATAATATTATTTTCTAAATCAACATTAGAAAAATAAATATTTGGTAGATTTTCAAGACCTATAGCAGGAATACTCATTAGTCACAATCCTCCAGAGCACTTGGGTCAGTAGCATAGATGTTAAATCTTTGGGGCACTTCATCATCAGGGCAGACAAGATCGTCATCAATGTAAAGGTTTTCTCTCTTGACATCTTTAATATTGTTACATAACTCGATAGGATCTATCTCGTCATCAACTAAAAGTTCAAAATAAGTCAGTACTAATTTATTTGTTTCTAGCTCTATTACATTTAAGTTTTCAACATTTTCAGTAATCATTCCATCTTGTAATCTTTTTTGTTGCGTTTCAAAATGAAGTGTCTTTAATGCTTCAGGGAAAATAGAGCCGCTGATTGATTTTTCAGCATCTGTTATTTCAAAAACTTCAATTTCAAAGTTTTCTTTTTCATACTCTGAGCCAAACTCTTTTAAGAAGGACATTATGTTATCTTCTTGAATATACATAACTTTGCCATCTTCAAACTCTGGGCTTATAACTCTAACATCTTCATCCTGTACAAGTCTCGACCGCTGTCTTCTTTTGAGAACATAATTCAAGTCAAAATTAAATTGAGGTATAAATGTGTTCTCAAAAGACCCAGTACTTAAGATTTTTGAATTTCCATTATATACTGCTAGGGTTCCGCTTATTTGACCATCAAGCATAAGCATTGAAAAGCCAGGAGTTTTTTTAGTTTCTGCGCTTGATTTACCAATTGCGGCTTGATGTAATGTATAACCATGTTTATTTACAATGCCAAAATTCTCAATGGCATTACTGTAATTTATTGGTGTTATTTCAGCCTTATTTGGATTAGGAATTAGCTTTGGAGTTTCATATTTAATTCTTTCATATGTCTCATTTTGTATTTCAGACCGTGCTACTTGTTGAATATCATACATAATGTCATCATCAACAAATTCATATGAGGTAGGGCGGAGTTTTCCTTGAGATAACAAATACCTACCGTATGGCGTAAGTTCAAATTTTAATACTTGTTCTTTGTTGTTGAAAAATGTCATTTGCGTCTTACACCAGAAAGACTAGCTTGAAAATTTTGAACGCCTTCAGGAATTTCTGTTCGTTTTGGAGTAAACTTACCTGTCTTAGATGTATCAGGCTTTGGAAATTCAATATCTGCAAATTCAATTTCAGCATCAATTTTAACTAGTTCGACAAGAGAAAAGAAATCATAAGGCCAATTGTATGAAATTTTTGCTTCTTGTTCGCCTTGGTTTTGAGCATTGGTCGAAAAACCGGCGGCTTGCGCGGCAGTTCCATAACCTGCTTTTTTAGCTATTACTTTGTCGAAGTAATTTGTTTTTGCTTTTTGTTTAACTTTAAAGACCATCCAGCGAATTTCAGAGTTTAAATCTTGACCAGTTCTTGCTGTGTCTGTTCCTGTTCCGGACCCAAGCAATTGGTTTGCTATTAACGGATGAGAAACAGTTGATTCAGACTTTACTGAAGTTACACCAATTTCGGGTGGTAATCCTTGCCAAATATCTGCAAGATCTTGTTGGGATAGCGTATGATTAAATTCAAATATATACATTGAAAATGGTGTAACTTCAGGATTATCAACGAAGTTTAATGTTGGAGGAAAGATATATTCTTTCATTTTTCTAACTTGATCTATAATGGAAGCACCCGATCTTTGTTCCCAGAATTCTGGATTTCCAAGTCCGAGTTTTGATGGATCTCCACCCTTATTGACAATTGCAACAGCTTGAAAATATTTCTTGGCATTATTATAATTATCTTCATTAATCTCAAAGAATTTCTTGATTCCTCCGTCTTCAATATAAGGTATGGCGACAACGGCTTCTTTTACAAGCTTTCCTTTTGATACTTGGCCAAGTTTGGTGGGGTTTGTGCCAAATCCACAAAGATCAGCTAATGATCCCATATCCTCCCACCCATCGTTGAGATCGGTTTCGTGAGTATTATTTTTATATTTTAGCCAACTTATGGGCAAGTCTGTGACTTGTAAATAAATTCCCTCATTAGCTTCAGGAATAGGTCCATGTTGGTGCCACATACCACGAGGGGTTTGACTTTGTGGCAAGTTTGGTGAACCAGTTGAGACTGCTGAGGAAGAGTTTTGGAAGTTAAGGATTGGAGTTTCCATTTTTGTTTGTATAATCCACCGTGCTTCAGGGTCTCCCTTTGAAATATCAATTGCTACACCTTGGTTTGGATTGAGAATTGTATCAGTTTGGTTGTCTCTGACAACCAACTTTCCTATTCCCATGGGATTTAAGGAAGCCCATAGCTGCATCGCATTGGCGTTTATACGAACTCTACTTTTTGCATAATATGCTATATTAAATTGGTCAACATAGGTGCTGGTGTTGTTCGCCACTGTGTTGGATGTCGAGATTGGGCCACCGTTTCGGACTTCAGGTAATCCAAAAAGATCGATATCATTTAAGTACGGATCTATTCTTAGCGCCGACGAGGTAACATTTGACATAATTTCAGATATAGTATATTTGTTTGTAGCAATCCCTGCCATTAAAGAGACTTGGGACGCAGTTGGAGAAGTCAGGATTGGGGCTCTCCAAGTAAAATCTATCCATGCTTCTCCATCATAATATGGAGGTGTATATGGATAATTAATGCCCTGCCGACTGTCATATTGCCAAGTATCAGAGGCGTCGATTCTATAACCAGCAGTTGGTGGCCCGAAGGCACTTGGTCGAGAATACATTGTAATTGTTTCTTGAGGGCCTCTGGATTGTGGTGGTGTATATCCACCATACCAAGAACTTGAGTGCTCTACTCTTTTAAAGAAAGGGTTTCCTGCTTCTCTGCTAGAGAACATCTTTAGTCTCATACCATAGAACTTACCGGGCTTTGCTAAACCAAAGTTTTCACTTCCCTGCGGATCAGAAGCAATTGATGTTAGACTGTTCCCCTCTAAAAAGAAATCTGGTATTTCAGCTAAAAAGTTTGACATCATTTTTGTATAAAGGTTGTCTCCGCTACCATCCCAAGAACCGGTTATCAGTTTTAAAGTGCCTGACGGATGAGCAGCATGAGAAACAAGATCTTTATTTGATAAATATTTTTCTGGTTCTAGTAGTGCCTCAAATGGAATTCTTTCTTGAGCTTGTGTTGTATCTATTGCATGAAATTGAGGGTGAGAACTACTATTAAGGATTTTTATGCTTGTGCCCCACATGGGCCAGTCACAAGCAACACCTGCTTTAATTGTATTATATAAAACGCCGGGTGCAAAAAGTGGGTCCATTAAGTTTTGAAATGCGGCTTTATCTCTAAAGCCATCGGCAGCGACGGGATCATCACTACTTTCATTCACAAATGGGCCATATGAAGCATAAAATTGTTTTGTACAATCAACTGATCTTTCAGACGGATAAAAAGAATCGTATGCCAAGAACTTTTTTATTGCTTTACAAGTTAGTGTGATTCCGGCGGGGTCAACAAAGCCTTCATGATCATCTTTTATCTTCGCAAAATGTTTTAAGAAGTCAGAAGTTGAATATGTCTCATAAAACGAACCTTGATTAGACATGCTAGAAGAAAGTAATCCTCCCGTCATTTCAAGCATATTAGGAAGTGGCGTTAAAAGCCCATCTTTTATTAAGGTTGTAACATTATCACTTATCCTAAATTCTGGGATAATCGAATAATCTTTGCCAATTCCTTTAATTGTCTCGGCAAAAGCAGCGTATGAATTATAAGAAGGATTTTTTCCTGCTTGTTCTCCGGCTTGCCATAGGGCATTTCCTTGAAATATAGCTCCAACATTGTTTGAAGATGTCTCTGGAATATTCATCCCGTAAGGCCCAACAACAGATCCAGTATATGGATATCCAATAGTGTGTAATCTGTTATAAACCGGTGAAACACAAAGAGCCTGTAGGGTATCGGAAAAATGACACCAGTTATTCTGTAAAAGTCCTGTTATTTCTCCCAATGTTGCGCCAACAGTTACTGATGAAAGAGTACCCCAGTCTTCAAGCGCATCTAATGACCACATAGAATAATCTAGCGCAGTTCTATTAAAGAAAGGTCTCCCTGATGGAAGCTCAATATCTCGCTCTGATCTTAGGTCTCTCCAAAAACTATTTTCATAAAACGCTCTTTGTCGAGTATTAGAACTATATTTATTAATCTCACGAGGATAAATGTCCTGCTTATATCTCAAAAATTCAAACTGACTAATCTCAGAAGCGTTTGTTTCAAGAGCACCATTCAGATAAAGCTCTTTAATTTGTTCATAGACCTCATCATCTAGGTCATCGAGAAGTAAAAGCTTGTTAAGTTCATCATTTGTAAAATAGGTTATGTGATTTCCATAATCAAAAGATAGACCAAATCTTTGTATCCTCTGAGCACCCGGCGGTCGTCTAGAATCTCCCTCTCCATCATAGCGTCCAAGATTATAAACCAATGGATGATAAGAGGACACTACCGATGGTTCTGTGAAAGTTAAAAGGTCTCCGAATTTTTGTTGTAATAAAGAGACACCAGAGCTATTTGATATTTCTGTTTGTTCTCCACGCTTTGTAAATGAAAGAAAGTTGTTTCTTCTTTGGTATCTTGTTAAAGGGTTCTCGTGAATTCTTATTTGTTTGAATGTTGCAAAATTGTATGGGCCGTTGCGGTGAAGGTTGATTGCAGGAAGTTTTTGTGCTCCATCAATGCCTGAGCCTCCAACAAATCCATCGTTGCTACTAAAGGGGGGTGTTCCAACACCATAAGTTATGCTACCGTTTCCAGCTTCGCCACTAAACAAATTGGTTATTGTAATTGTATTGGTTGCGGCATCCCTAGAAGCATTAAGATTTAGTCCCGGATAATCGTTTATTGCAGTACACATACCATTAAAATTTGCATCGGCGATGACTTGTCTAAGCCACTGAGTGTTCGTTGAGACTGAGCCTACGGCGGTAAATGTAACTGGTCCAACACCGCCACCAAGATAGCCATCACTAACCGTTATGGTATCATTTGTAGCAGAAGTGCCGGTATATACTATTGTGCCAACTGCGGGAGCACCGTTAGCTAGATCGCTTGTCAGAACATTATCAAAGGAAGCACTAGCAAAAGTGCTAGAAACCAAAGTATTTAAACCAACAAAATCAACAAAAACTGACATTAAAAACTCCTTACAGTTATACTTGATGCGGAAGCAAAAACAATCGCATCAACATAACCACTTGACGCCGAAACATAGCCCGAGGCGGGTGCGAAACCCAAAATTCTTTGTGTCAAATCATCTCCTACGGATGCTGTAATCCAGCTATATTGAAAATCTGACTGAGGTATGCATGATTGATAAAAGCCATTATTGTAAATAGTATCAGTAACTGGTCCAGACGCTCCGCTTACATATCTTTTTGCCGTATTTCTTTGTATTTTATGAAAAGAGGGGAAGGTTACATAACTTTCAACACTAATTGCACCGGCTGAGTTGGCAGCTATACTGCTATCATAACCAAACTGGCCACTGTATCTTTGTAAGTGCGTTTGCAAACCATACCTTTGGCCGTGGATATCATTAACTCTTATTCTTGCTGGCTCGCCCGAAGCAGATGATCGTACTGTTAAATTTCGGAAAGGTAAGGCATTATATGCAGAAAGTTCTTGATTCTTTGTATCCAAAAATCCTTGCGATTGTATCTCAGGTCCGCCTGGAGCAGAGAAGCGAGAAGTTATAACTGAATTTGAAGAAGTTAAGTCGTCTCGAATTCTTTCAATAATATTGTAATATGTTATTGGCTCTACACCGCCGATTGGAGATAAGAAATTGAAAAATGAATTCCTTGCTCCACCGGCCTCAGTTGAACCACTCAGAATAGCAGAGAAAGTCCCATTAGAAGCAATTCCTTGAAGAGAAGAGGTGAGCATAAATCTGGCAAATTCTTGTCCATATGAATTAGAAGCTGAAGAAATAGTAATAATATCAAATTCTGTGTGTTCTACGATTGAGGAGCTTAACGCACTCCAAAATTGTAAATTGCTACCAGTAGGATTTAATAATATGTTTGAGGGAGATGACCCTGTATTATCCGTCGAAATCTCGAAGGTTGTTGTTGCGACACCATTAGAAATAGTAAATTGATCGCCATTTTGAGACCCACTATTATTTGTGCCGCCTCCAGCACCTGCTATAGATGAAGTTGCCCCACTGCTTGATAAATATGTAGAACCAGTTGCAAAATATGTAAATGGAGCATTGTTGAAAAAATCAAAACTATAGTTATAGACAACACCAGGAAGTGTTCCTGTTACATCAAATTTAGCATAGGGTGGTTCAAAACAACCATCAGATACTCCTCCTCCGACTTGTATTTTCTGGCCAGAAGTAGAAGCTATGGATGCTGTCATGTTTCGAACATTAAAAGATCCACTTAATACTGAGCCATTTGTTATAGTAGTCTCTGGGGTTAAGCCATCTTCTGCAAGAACTAAATAACTCTCTAATATATCCGCCGAATCTATATCATTGTTTAAATCAAGTCCTTGTAAATAACCATTATTATAGGCCCTTAATCTTTTTGCGTCACTGGCTTCCTCACTAAGGAAACCGAAAGAGGCAATTTTTCCAGCGAACGATGCATGTGATTCTAAGTTGCTACCACCAACAAGATACATACCATCAGAGTCCATCTTAGAAGCTATGCCATTTGATATTTCTCCAGTAACAATATGATCGGTCACACACGACTGAGAGACAGTATTGACATAAATTG
>TARA_R110000796_G_scaffold175376_3_pt1 | contig 15753 bp, 13 predicted proteins | sample TARA_R110000796 | Tara Oceans TARA_R110000796 (sample SAMEA4397815) | marine metagenome | biome: Polar Biome; feature: [SRF] surface water layer (ENVO:00010504); material: water (ENVO:00002006), including particulate matter (ENVO:01000060) such as... | depth 5 m
ATGCCGGGTTAGTTGAATACAACCCTATGTTGTTTAAGAATGAGACTGAAGCAGATATTTCACGTATTAGGTACTTCGGAGATGATCTACCAACTTCAATGTTACCAATTCCCCATACAAGTATGAGTTTTGAATCCGGGAGTTTTAGTTCTGATTTTGAATTAAACGATATTATGGTTCTACCCTTATCTGGTGCTTTACAAAATGTATCAGTAGACCATTACGGAATAGCACTGCAATCAGCATCAATCGAAGTAACAGATTTTGACGACGACGGTAATGAAATAGTTACTCAAGAAATAATGAAATGGCAAGAGTTTAGTGTAATTAGTCAATCAATAGAAGAAAGACATCCATTAGATCTCTCCAGATCAGGGAGTATATTATCTCAATGCTATGAGCATCTTAAAAACTCTATAGCAGAACAAATCCCTTCAGGTAGTATATTAGAAATATAGATAAAGGTATGCAGGTAAAATGGGTATATGAAAATGTTACCGGTTACGATTCATTCTACAGTAAATTAAACATCACACTTTTAATTGCTTCTGTATGTCTATGGAAGAAGTATCACCCTAAACATATTACAAATTTATATGTAGATAACACTACATACGACAAATTGATATTACTGGATATACTGTACTTATGGGATAACGTAGAGATATTAAAATATGCAGACAGAATTAACAGGGTAATATTATGGGCTGGGTGCAAACCTAAAGTTATATCCCAAACTAAAACACCAATGTTAATAGTTGATCACGATTTCTTAATTTTTAAAAATATAGATGAACATTTAAAAGATGAAGTAATTTACAGTTACGATGAAGATATGAGTCAATGGTATATTAACTCAGACGATGAATATAATAAACAATTGACTAATCCAATCGAATTTGTTCAAGACAAAGCAGCTAATGTAAGTTTTCTTTACCTGCCTGATGTTAATTTTGCAATAGAATATGGACAACAAACAGTAGGTAGACTAACAGAATTCACAGCATTATTAGGGGATAACCTAAACACAGGTTACCTTAGTGCATGTGAACAATATGAACTTAAAGAAATGTTGATTAAAAGTAAAATTAAACATAAAACTTTAAACCAGAATATTTACTCTTGTAATAATTTAAAATTTAAAGAAGAAAAAAATAACATAGGAATTTGGGATTTAAAAGAAAGTTTCTTATCTTATAAACATTACGGAGTAGATAAGAGAAATATATTTGACAATAAAAAAGGATATAAGTACGTAGAAAGTATTTCATACCTATATAGATGTATTAAAGCATCTAAGTTAATGAGCATAGAGTACTTAGAAGATAAATTTAATAAACATATTAAAAATAGATGAACAACTTAGGAGTAGACGTAATTTACATATTAAATAGAACTCAAGATATAGAACGAAAAGAGTCATTACTAAAAGAATTAGAATTTATACCGGGACTAAACTTTAAAATTATTAAAGCAGTAACCGGAGATGTCCTTCCATCAATCGCTGATATGATTCAAAGTAAGACACTATTCCCTGTATTTACAGATCCAGTAGGACTCTTAACAAAAAATATTATAGCTACTGCTTTAACTCATCAAAAAGCATATAACACTTTTTTATCCTCTGACTATGAATCGTGTTTAATATTAGAGGATGATGCCCGTTTTACTAAAAAGTTTTACAAGTATATGTACAATAAGGAACTTTTAAGTATTACTGAAGATATAAAAAAATCAGACTACGATATAGTCTACTGGGGACGTTCAAACTATGCTGATGATAAAGAAATAGCACATACCGGTAAATACTCAGAATTCCTTAACCATACTGAACTGAATATTGACTATTACGGAGCACACGCTTACCAGGTAAGTAGGAAAGGAGCTAAAAAGATAATGGATCAAGCACTTCCTATTAAATTTCCTGCAGACGTACTCTTAGAGAGTCTTGATTTAAAGGTGTATTCACCTACGTATTCAATGATTATACAGAATTCAGGTCCAGTCACACAGGCAGTAACACATAGTTTAATGGATACTATGCGAGCAATAGGTAACGATGGAGAATCATTAAGGAGCAGTACTAAAGAAGACTTTGATTATAATTATAGTAAACGTGAAAAAGGTAGGTACACTAAGCAGGTTAAAGAATGTAGAGTATACGTAGATATACCTGTAGATAAAATTACATTCGGTAATAGAAAACTCCCAAACGGTAAGATAGTGGAAAATTGGGCTTCTATACACTTAATTAAAGAGTAGACTATTTATACTATATAAACATTATATTATGGCAGTTACATACACATGGTTCATAAATGAAGTCAAGGTATTCCCAACAGGGTCAGACACACAAGTCCCTATTAACACCTGTAATGATGTAATTCATGAAATTACCTATACACTACAAGGTGTAGATAACCGTAATGATATACAGTATAGAGATTCACATACAGATATGTTACACATGTCAACAGATGACCTCTCTTCTTTTACTTCATTTGATGACTTAAATCAAGAAACCGTTATAGAATGGGTTAAAACAGAACTGACAGGACTAACCTCTACAGAAAACCAGAATTTAGTTGAATCACTAAAGAGCAGAATATCAGCTAGTATAGAATCTAATATGAATCCAACATCAGTTGTAAAGTATTTACAGTAATAGTTGTTTCGTAAGATATTTATACTTATATTAATAATATAATAATCGATTAATTTAAATTTACAATTATGGCAAATCAAAAGTTAGCTCAAGAAGAGCTTGACAAGTTACAGGAACTACAGCAGAAGAACGCTGCATTGGTTCAAGAATTAGGTTCTATCTCATTAGGTGAGATTCAACTAACAGAGAGAAAGACTTCAGCAGAAGCATTTCTTGGAGAACTTAGACAATCCGAAACCGATATGGTGAAGGAATTAGAAGAGAAATATGGAGTTGGATCTATTGACCTTAAAGAAGGAGAATTCATTCCTGCACCAGAAGCACCAGTAGAAACTGATGAAGCGCCTGTAGCTGTAGAAGAAGTTTAGTAAAAGATTTTTTACATACTTTAAAGGAAGGAGGGTTTTACATCCTCCTTTCCTATTTATATGGGAGAAGTAAAACTATAATTTCGATTCTGTTTTACATTCCTGAATGATATTTATAATAAACTTAAAATAAAATAGATCAACATGGCAGAATCAATCATCTCACCAGGTGCTTTTGCGAGAGAAAATGATATTTCGTTTATCCAACCATCTCCGGTTGAAGCTGGAGCTGCAATCGTCGGACCAACTGTTAAAGGGCCGGTGGAAGAACCAACTATAGTTACTACATATAATGAGTACGTTAGAAAGTTTGGAGAAACATTTACATCAGGTTCTACTAAACAAGAATATTTAACTTCTATTGGAGTTAAAAACTACTTCCAACAAGGAGGCGGTTCAGTATTAGTAACCAGAGTAGTAACAGGATCATTTACTCCAGCAGTATCAACGCACGTTTCATCATCAGCTAACGGAAGTGTACAACCTTTTGTAATTAAATCCTTAGGCAAAGGAGAAATATTTAATGCTTCAACAGGTGTAGCCGTTGCAGGGGTAGAAATCGCAGGAAGCGGTGGAGTACTTGTATCAGGATCTGCTGATAACATCAGATGGGAAATCCAAAATGTAGATAATAAAAAAGGTACCTTTACACTTCTAGTAAGAAGAGGTGACGATAGTCATAATAATAAAGTAGTATTAGAAACATTTAATAATATCTCTTTAGACCCAGATTCTTCTAACTACATTGAAAACGCAATTGGTACTCAATATAAGTCAAAAGCAACAGACGGATCTAAAACATATGTTAAGTCATTTGGAGATTATGTAAATAAATCAAATTTCATTTACGTATCAGCAGTAGGTTCACAAACAACTGGGTATCTATCAAACGATGGAGTATCAGTAGCAAATGATCTAGCAGGGAATTCTTATTCAGGATCTTTACCAAAAGTAGAATCTGGATCTTTCCACAGTGCTACAGGAGCAAATGCACCAGCATTAGCTAACTACTTTACAGCTATATCAAATACAAACTCACAAGGTTTAACATCAGGTAATTATACTGATGCAATATCAATCTTAAATAATAAAGACGAATACATCTTTAATATACTTTCTACACCAGGTCTTATTTACAAAAATGCAGACCAAGCAGGTACATTAAATAGCGTTATTACCCTAGCAGAATCTAGAGGTGACTGTATCGCCGTAGTAGACTTAGAAGTATACGGAGCGACAGTAAGTAACATTACGTCAACAGCTACATCACTTAACAGTTCGTACGCTTCTTCATACTGGCCTTGGGTACAAGTAGTATCAGCTACAGGAAGAAACGTATTCGTTCCAGCTTCATGTGTTATACCAGGAGTATATGCATTTACAGATAATAGTTCAGCACCTTGGTTCGCACCAGCAGGATTAGTAAGAGGTGGAATTGTAGGAGTTGTTCAAGCAGAACAAAAATTAACAAGAGGTCAACGAGACTTATTGTATGATGGAAAAGTCAATCCAATCGCTACTTTCCCTGGACAAGGAATCGCAGTATTTGGACAAAAGACTTTACAGACTAAAGCTTCTGCTTTAGATAGAGTAAATGTAAGAAGACTATTAATTGAGCTTAAGAAATTCTTAGGAGATCAAGCTAGAACTTTAGTATTCGAACAAAATACTGTAGCAACTAGAAATAGATTCTTATCAGTAGTTAATCCTTACTTAGAATCAGTGGTACAGAGACAAGGTCTTTATACTTACAGAGTAGTAATGGATGACACAAACAACACCGCAGATGTCGTAGACAGAAACCAACTAATAGGTCAAATCTTTATTCAGCCAGCTAAAACTGCAGAATTTATAGTACTAGACTTTACAGTTGAACCTACTGGAGCAACATTTAATGGATAAATTTTAATTAACAATATTTATAATAAAGTAAATACAACATGGCAGTATTAGATCCAAACGAAATAATGTTCAAGGCCTTTGAACCAAAGGTACAGAATAGATTTGTTATGCTTATCGACGGCATTCCTTCCTTCATGGTAAAGAATGTAAAGGCTCCTACCTTTACGGATAACGTAATAAAATTAGACCACATCAATTCATATAGAAAAATTAGAGGTAAAAGAGAGTGGGACGATATGACCATGACTTTATACGATCCAATAACACCTTCCGGAGCACAAGCAGTAATGGAATGGGCAAGACAGGGTTACGAATCAGTAACAGGTAGAGCAGGTTATTCAGATTTCTATAAGAAAGATTTAACATTAAACATATTAGGACCAGTTGGAGACATTGTAGGAGAATGGATCGTTAAAGGTGCTATATTAACAAACGGAGATTTCGGTCAATATGACTGGACATCAGACGAAGCTGTTGAAATCAGTATTACAGTAGCAATGGATTACTGCGTATTGAATTACTAATACACACCTACTTCAATTATATTAAATTAACCCGGATCTTTTCCGGGTTTTTTGTTGTCTATAAAGTATTTTATTCGTATATTTATATATAGAATAAGTTATAATAAAATAAAATTTATGGATCACAAATTTAAATTACCAACAGAACAGGTAGAACTCCCTTCAAAAGGCTTACTCTACCCGGAAGATTCCCCACTAGCAACAGGTACTATCGAAATGAAGTACATGACCGCAAAAGAAGAGGATATCCTAACCAATCAAAATTACATTGAAAACGGAACAGTAATAGATAAGCTATTAAAGTCTCTGATTGTAACAGAAGGAGTTGATTACGATAGTATATTAATAGGGGATAAGAATGCTATTATGATGGCAGCAAGAGTATTATCGTACGGAAAAGATTATGAAATTAAAGTTCTTGGAGAAGTACAAACTGTAGATTTGAGTGCATTAGAGAACAAAGAGGTTGATTACTCCCTATTTAAAAAAGGAGAAAATGACTTTACATTTAAGTTACCCCATACTGATAATACAGTAACAATAAAGATACTAACTCACAAAGACGAAGAGTTAATAGACAGGGAAATAAAAGGAAATAAAAAGATAAACAAAAACTCTTCTACTATTACAACCTCTAGGTTAAAATACATTATAACATCAATTAATGATAGTAGAGATAAAAAAGATATTAGAGAATTTGTTGATAATTACTGTTTAGCAAAAGATGCAAGAGCAATAAGAGAATTTTACTCTAGCATATCACCAGATGTTGATATGGTATACTATAAAGAAGGTAGAGAGGAGGCTGCAGATATCCCTATTGGGATCGGGTTTTTTTGGCCTGACGCAGCAGTATAGAGAATTATTATTTTCACAAATACACGACATAGTATTTCATGGGAAAGGTGGCTACGACTGGCATACTGTTTACTGTATGCCGATATGGTTACGCAAGTTCACTTTCGGTAAATTAAAAGTTTACTACGAAGAACAAAAAGAAGCAAATCAAAGAGCATCAAAACCACCTGAACCTACTAATAGGGTTAAAAAACCTACTTTTATAACTAAGGCTTCTAAATAGTAGAGGCCTTAACTATTTATAGTATATAACTACATTACAGAACGATATGGCCGAAGAAGTAAACCAAGATGAATTATTTTCAGCACAGCAACTAAATAATGCTGAGTCGATAGGTCGAAGTATGACTGAAATCGTTGATGCTACTAAGCGTATCAATGTAGAAATGAGGACGGCTAATGAAACCGGAATCAGGTACAGTGCTATATATAATAAAATAAATGCAAGTGTAGATAAAGTAGCAGCGATACAGGAAAAAGCTACTAGATCATCAAAAGCAACCGCAGAAGCAACAGGCGAACAGGTAAAACAGTTAAATGTTGTAAAACAGCTAAATCAAAAAATTAATACCCTTGCAGATAGAGCAGCTAGGTTACAAGGCGATGCTAAAAAAGCTACCTTAAAACAAGCTCAGAATTTAGCTGCAGCAAGAGATAATGCACAAGGTTTAGCTGATAATTACGGTCAAATAGCACAAGATGCCGCTAAGTTAGATGCACGAACTTCCTTCTTCGATGCTTTTGGAGATTTAGCTGAAAATTCTAAAGTCTTTAAACAGTTTGCTAGTCCCTTTAGGGATGCAGCAAAAGCAGCTAGAGAGACTGTAATAGCTAATACCAAGACTACTAAAAAAATGAGCGTTTTAAAAGCAGGCGCTAAAGGCTTTGCTAAATCAGCAGCATCTTCAGCAATGAACTTTATGAAATCAGGAGGATACATAGGATTAATTGCAAAAGGAATTACCGGTGTAGTAAAGTTGATGTTAGCGGTAGATAAGAGCACTGCTGAAACTGCAGCAGCATTTGGCGAAACTAAAGAACAAGCAGCTTTAACGAATTTTCATTTAAATAAAGCTGATGATGGAGCTAAATTATTTACCAGTAGGTTAGGTAAAGGAACTGAATTAGCAAGAGGCATGGCAGATGCTACGGGTATACTGTCTAAGAATGGAGAAGTATTTAATTCCAATTTAGATACTATAAATCATAGATTTGGGGTAAGTATAGCAAATACTCAAGAATTAGCAAAAGGTTTGCTAGCTACAGGCCAAAATACTAAAGACTTTGCTGCCGAAGTTTTAGGAGCAGCAGAGGGATTGGAAATGCAATTAGGCATTAACATACAAAATAAAACAATTATGCAGGATGTAGCAGGAGCCTCTGCTAGATTTAGAATGAATTCAGGAGGATCTGCAAAAGCAATGGCTACAGCAGCAGTTTCTGCTAGGAAAATGGGTATGTCCCTTTCCCAAGTTCAAACTACAGCAGATGGATTGTTAGATTTTGAAACATCTATAGCAGCTGAAATGGATGCACAACTACTTACAGGTAAAGAATTAAACCTTGATAAAGCAAGACAGTATGCGGCACAACAAGATTTAGCAGGACTCGCACAAGAAATTTCAAAACAAGAAGCAGTTCAAGAAGCATTTGCTACTAATAACTACTTCGCCCAACAATCAATCGCTAAGGCGCTAAGCATGTCTGTAGAAGAGTTAGCTCAAATGAACATAAATCAAAAAGCATTAGAGAAAGCAGGATTCAGTTCAGCAGATGCTAGAGAAGAAGAGTATCAGACGCTATTAAAAACTATGACTCAAAAAGAAGCTCTGGAAAAAATAGGGATGAAGGAGTTTACAACAATGAAAAAGAATATATCTTTTCAAGAGAAGATGAATAACCTGTTAGAGAACGTGAAAACTATATTCATGAAATCGATAGAACCAGCAGTTTCTAAGGTCTTTACTCTTCTCTCAGCGAACCCTGGATTCATTGAAGATGCAGTTAAGAAAATGCAATTATTTGCGGAAAGTTTAGCAGGTCCAGAAGGTACCCTTACTAATATGCTTGATTCTTTTAAATCAACAGGTATGGTAATTAAGGGGTTAGGTCAAATACTTAATGCTGCTTTGATACAACCACTAAAAGCTGCCTATCATGTAGTAATGGCTATAGTAGAAGGAGTGAAAGCAGCTATGTATGCTCAAACATTTCAATTCAGTAAAGCTAAAGAAGCAGCCGCAGCTGCCTTTGATCACGGAGCTTTAGCAGTTACAAACACTTTAGATATCGGAACAGGAATCATAGCTGGAGTTGCTACAATGGCAGGAGAAGAAAATATGAACGCTACAGGAATATCAGATGCTTATGAAAGTACCGGTGGCGCTAGTGGTCAATTAGATGTAAAGGATTTTACTATTAAACCTCTAGGGGAAGATACTATAACAATGGCTGGTGGTACGAAACTAGGAGGAAACGTAGAGGTACTGTTAGAAAAACTCATTTCTATAGTAGGTCAAGGCGGACACGTTTACCTAGATGGAAGTAAAGTCGGAGAAACATTAGTACTGAATTCTAAACTTAGCAATTAATAACTATTTATATTAAAACCAAATACTATGTCACTATTATCAAAAGTAAAAGAATCTGCTTTAAGCCTTAAAGGTCAAACACCTACTCAAAGAGCTGGAGCATTGAAAACATCAAGCCTACATTACAACTCATCTATAACTGATAATCCAGATATCCTGGCTCAACAGTCTCGATTGAGTTTAAAAGGCAAAAAACCTGCCAATAACTATATCGATAACCTTCCAGAAAAAGGAGTTAACGCTAGAGCAATAGACGGTACAGGTACTAACTCTTCTAACAGAGGGTAATAAAACATTTATAAAATATGCCGTTAATAGATATACAGACGAATTTAAAGTCGTTAACTTACGGAGATTTTGGTTCTAGTGATCCTTTAGTCACTAAAGATATCAACAATCCTCCTAACCTTAAAGGTATAGCCTTGGAAGGTGCAAAAAGAGTAGACGATCTTCAAAGAATTTCTAAACTATTAACAAGTACTCCTGCAGCCTTGAAATTTGCCGCTAACCAAGCAATGTTAAATGTAGTAGAGCAAAACATTCTATCAGCAAACAGAGAAAAGACTGGAGCCGGTAAAGTTTTGAGAGGTTTAGGCGGAACAGCAAAGATGTTAGCATCGACTCTTGCACAAGTACCTGTAAGTGGAACAGGACTTCACTTTGTTGAAGGATTTTCTGGTAAACTAGGGTACCTTAAAGGTGTACGGGGTCATATTGAATATAAAAACAATAGAAGACAAGACGGTCAGATAACTACACAAGGTGTTATAGAAAAAACCGGAGACTTTGAAGCAAACAATAGTACACTTGTACTGGAGTATTTTAGTAAAAATCCAACACCTGGAGCAAAATCTAGAGCATTAGCTACCACAGAAGAGTTAGAGTATGAAAATAGCCCATTAGAAGAAAAAGGAACTTGGGAGACAAGAAACGAAGGAAGTTACCATAGCTTGGCAAAGGACTTCCCTAAAACTAATACTAAATCAGCTAATTTAACATTAAGTGGTGTAGGTTTCAACGAAAATAATGTGAGCAGTGATGACGCATTTGATTCTATTACATTCTCTTACCCTAAAGTGTACCCACTTGGAGAAAGTGAACCCTTATCTGATGAAGAAGAAGACCTTATAAAATTTAACTTTAAAATCATTAGCCCAGGAGAATCAGAAAACGCTAAACCAAAAGTAACCGTATTAAAATTTCGGGCTTTTTTAGATAGCTTCACCGACGACTATAGTGCAGAATGGAATAGTTTTAAGTACATAGGTAGAGCAGAAGATTTTCATACATACCAAGGATTCGGTAGAACTATTTCATTTGGCTTTAAAGTAGCAGCATTATCAAAAAAAGAGCTTACTCCACTTTACAATAAACTAAATCTATTAGTTGGTTCCTTAGCCCCTACTTACGTAGGTTCTAGTTTCATGAGGGGTAACTTTGTGGGAGTAACAATTGGAGATTACCTAATAAACCAAACAGGATTTTTTAGTTCTGTAGGTTTAAGTTGGAATAACGATTATCAATTTGGCGGAAAAGGAGAAGAACTACCAACAGTATTAGATGTAACCTGTGCCTTCACACCAATACATAAATTTAATACAGCATACGGAGGGCAGTATATTAATAATGTAGGTAATACCTTAGAAAGTCCTCAACCCATAGGAGCAGCAGAAAAAATAGTAAAGAGTGACAAAGCACTAGAAGCAATGAAAATACTATAATAGTGAATAGATACAAAAAAATACAAGTTAATAGAGATTCTGAAGGTATACAGTATTATAGCAATGCTGTATTTCCAGACATCCCCTTAGATTCGGAAGATATTTACGCAATAACATCTGCAGGGGATAGATACGATACTTTAGCTTTACAGTTTTATAACAATGCTTCATTTTGGTGGATTATTGCCGGTGTTAATAGTTTCAAAAAAGACTCACTAGTAGTCGCACCAGGAGTACAAATCAGAATCCCAGCAGATCCATTTAATGTTATTAAACTTTACGATGAATTAAATAAAGAAAGATAATGGCAGAAAGTAGAGCATTTGGTGTACCGGTTAGATCTGAAGTACATAATCAACTAGAAGCCAGAAAAAAGATTCTTAAATCTAGTGAAAGATCTTTAGATCAAACTATGTTACTTCATAACCGTGGAGGCTGGTGTAAAATGGTATCTAGCGTTGATAGCAAAGAAACGCCAAACTCCGAAGAATACACAAGTAAACTAGCATCAAATTTTATTTTACAAGGCGGTACTTTAAAGAGTTCTGAAGATTCTACAGGAAAACGGAAATATAGTAACAGAGGTGGAATAGACTTTCAAGGTAATTTTTTAGATGATAATGTAACGAGCTCTTACGGATACTCTGAAAATACCGGATTCAGACCAATGGTAGGAATTGATTCATTCAATGTGATATCCCAAGGAACTATGGGAACATTACGAAAAGCACAAGTAGGTTTTAGTGTTTGGAGTTTAGATCACTTAAATGCTATAGAACAATTATACTTCAGACCAGGCTTTAACGTACTAGTAGAGTACGGAGCTGCTTCGTATATAGATTCCTCCGACGATAAGTTAGAGGTAAGTACTCTTCAATCAACAATATCAGAGGACTACATTAATAAAACCAAAACATTAGAAGAATTACAAAAAGACATAGAGCAACTTGAAAAGGATACAAGTTATAACTATACTGCTTTTCTAGCTCGAATAATAAACTTTAGTTGGTCGTATAATAGTGAAGGAGGATTTGATTGTACAGTTACTATGCAAGCAAGAGGAGAAGTAGTAGAATCTATAATGGTATTTAATGCAGATCCAAAAGAAAGCCAACTCAGTAAAATTATACCTCCAACGAATAAAGATCCTCAATATGCTTTTTATAAAGCTATAAAAGCATTAAAACGTACTAATATACTTCTAGAAGATAATGGAAAGTTTGAAAAGACATTTCTATTAGGAAAAGATGGAGAAATAGATGCTACAAACCCGCCTATACAGACTGTAAGCAACACATTTAACGTAGAAGGCCTAGAAGAAACTAACTCTTCTGACACTTCATTTGCTGCTGGTACTAGCTATGAAAATAAATTTTCGTTTATATCACTAGGGACTTTTTTAAATTTATGTAATAACCTCCTAATCCCTGAAAATGAACAAGGAGTTAAGGAAACTTACCTTAGGACTAAAAGGTACAAAGAGAAATTATCAAGCCCGTATATAACATTTCCTGGTCATGTAGCTCTAGATCCGAGTATATGTATGTTACCTAAAAAGGAACAACCCACACAATTCTTATCAGACATAGAAGTATACGGTAGATTCAGTCAAGCAGGTACTAACTACCCTAATGAATTAAATAACGATAAACTAGAATGGTTTAATGTGTACCATATACTCTTAAATGTTAAGTTTCTAGAAGATACAGTCTTAGGGTTTATAGGAGATGCCTCTTCTTTAGCTGATGTAAATTTATTTACATGTATCAAGAAAGTGCTGGATGGAGTTAATAATAACTTAGGAAGTATAAATAAGTTAGATTTAGATTTAGATAAAGTAGACAATGAATGGAGAGTCGTAGATAGATTCTACTATGACCCTGAAAAATCCGGGATTGAAGCTCTTAGTGTTCTAGACCTTATGGGGTTAGGTAGTATGGTCACAAACTTTACTCTAGAAACAAAAATATCCGGAGAATTGTCAAGCAACATGGCTATTGCAGCCGCAGTTACACAAGAAGATCAAAACTTAGAGTCGATGTCACGTTATAATGACGGGGTACAGGATAGGTATAAAAAATCACTTACAGTTGGCGAAAAAGAAGATAAAAAATTAGCAGCATCAAATGATACTGCAACAAAACTGTCTAAAAAGATTGATGCTATTGTAGACATAGCAGCTAGTGTCTCTGAAGTTTATTCACTATATTCATATACTAAGAAATTTGACAAAGAAGCTATATCTAGTGCAAAAGCAAACCATACTGACTACTGTGAAAAAACATATAAAGAATACAATAGAGGGTTAAGGCAGAAAGGAGTTAAAACACCATTTAAAGGCATAATACCTTTAAACATTGACTTAACTCTTGACGGAATAAGTGGACTTAGAATAGGAGAAGCATTCAGAATACATAATAACGTGCTACCAGCTAGGTACAATGATAATATAGGTTTTATTATAACTGCATTAGATAATACTATAGAGAGTACTAATAGGTGGACAACTAAGATTACAGCAAAAATGTTTCAACTACCTGCAAGTGAAAAAACTTCCCCAACATATGCAGCAGCTATGGAAAAATTAATTGGACAAAAAGAAGTAAGAAAGAAAGCAGCTAAACAATACGTTAAAACACAAGCAACACGAGGGCAGAAGAATGTTAAAGCCATGTACGGTGAACCTGGAGACCGTAAGAACTTCTCAACATTAATAGTACCAGACGGATTTAATCTTACATATGACGGGAAACCAGTAAGAAAGATAAACGGTGTACATAAAAAAGTAAGCAGTCAACTAAGAGCATCTTTCGACGGTATATTAGCAGAATATGGTTCAGCAAGAATAAAAGAACTAAAAATAAATGTTTATAGTGGTACATATAATAAAAGAGCAAAAAGAGGTGGTACAACCTGGAGTATGCACTCTTGGGGTATTGCAATAGATTTATATTATGCTAAAAATAAACTAAGAACAAAAGCTCCTGAAGCAGCATTCTCTAGACCAGAGTATAAGAAAATGATTGATATTTTTGAGCAGAATGGATGGTATAGTTTAGGAAGAGCTAAGAACTACGATTACATGCACTTCCAAGCATGGAACCCAAATCAAAAAGAATAATATGTGGCTACCGGCATTTAAATACTTAAAAGGATTATTAGCACTAAGAGGGCAGTTTATGTTGCCTTCTGGACAACCGTATGAAGGGTCGTATCATAAACTCTACAACGGTAAAACATTTACAGGTGACATCCCTAACGTAGATGCTATTGAGATATTTGCCGATGACTCAGAACCGCATTTACCGGACCCTACATATGAACAGATGATAGTATCTGAACAAATATACCCAGTACCTGAAGACTACAAAAAAGGGTTTTTCTTGAGATACTTTATTAAAGATACTAGAAACGGTAAAATAATAGAAGTTAAAAAAGAAACATCTACAAAGAAACTTAAGGAAAAATTTCTTATAGGCACTTCTATTAAGTGGATAATAGATAAACCAATCAAAGATATATTCAATCAAGGGTACTTGTTTAAAGGAGCGATTACAAGAAATAAAGAAAATGCTAAAAAAGGATCTTTAGTAATTAAAGGACTAGATACATTTATTACTGAGTATGACAAATTTGCAGATATACAATCAGATGTAAAGGGGTACAAGTTTGAAGAGTTACCAAGAAAAGAACAAATTCGAATAATAAGTGGTATTTCTAGTATACAGTCTAAACCTCTTATTAAAAATAAACCTAGATTTAAAAAGAAACCACCAAGAAAGTTAACACCCTTCGAGGAAATTATCGAAGTAGATACTAATAACAACACATCCACTACAACTTCAGGCACTAGTAGCGGTGGAGGCGGTGGAGGCGGGTCTCAATACTTTGACGAAGTAAGTAATAACTCAGGTAATACCTCGCCTAATAATTATATTTCAACAAATAACAACTATTAGTTTGTAGCTTAGCTTATATTTCGTATATTACATAAAAGGTTATAAGAATGTTTTATATAGTAGAAGAAGAGAGTAAGCTACTTCAATTAGAGAAGTTAAAAGGTGTAGGGTGTTACGTAGACATTATATCTACCCATGACTTATACCATCCAGCTCTTTCTAAAACTGTAGCAGTCTACATAAGGACAGTAAAAAGCGGACATGGATACATTATACCCATTGATCATGAAGAAGGTTTAAACGTAGATAAAGAACGTATCTACCAATTCTTATCTAAATTTACTACACTATATACAGTTGATAAGAAGAAATTGCTCTATCACTTTAATCTACAGGATGCAATAGATATATCGCTCTTGTATAGTATGACTTATTACGATAGATTAGAGGTTACTAAAACTAACCCCACTATTAACTCCTTTTATAATAAATTTCGTAAGGTAACAGAAATAAATAAGATAATACCTATCTCTAAACATTTTGAAATAAATGAAAATGCTTTTGAATCTATAGAACATATTTTAGAGTTACCTATTCCTGATGGATTTCACTTCTATAATAATACCGCAACTAACGTATTCTACCTAATAGAACAACAAGGTATAGGTATTAACTATGAACCTTTCTTAGAGAAGTTCTCTCCAAGGGATCCACTGTATAACATAAAAGATAACAAAGTACTAACATATTATAATTTATACAATGCAACTTCTAGACCAACTAATGCTTATAATAGCGTTAATTTCGCTGCTATACCTAAAAGTGAAGAGCACAGAAACTGTTTCATCCCGTCCAATGATTACTTCGTTGAGTTTGATTTCGATGGCTATCACCTTCGTTTACTTTGTGATCAGATTGGGTATGAACTAACACCTGAGTCAGCTCATAAGCAATTAGCAAAGCATTACTTTGGAACACAGGATATAACCGATGAACAATATAAAGAGGCTAAACAGATTAATTTCCAAGCTATTTACGGTAAAATTCCTGCTGAACATAAAGATTTAGAGGTTTTTAAACTGATCCAAGAGTTTATAGACAATATGTGGTCAGTATACCAGGAAATAGGAGTAGTATGTAACCCTCAATCGGGGAAACCCTTTACTAAGGACCTTAAAAATATGCATCCAGCTAAATTAATGAATTATATGATGCAATCGTTGGA
>TARA_R110000796_G_scaffold162503_1_pt1 | contig 15733 bp, 37 predicted proteins | sample TARA_R110000796 | Tara Oceans TARA_R110000796 (sample SAMEA4397815) | marine metagenome | biome: Polar Biome; feature: [SRF] surface water layer (ENVO:00010504); material: water (ENVO:00002006), including particulate matter (ENVO:01000060) such as... | depth 5 m
ATTTAAGTTATTAATTCAGCAACGCCAACATACACGTAAACGTTATAAGTAATTCTTTGGTTGGTAATTACTCGGTGTATCTACATCCATACAGGATATTGGCATCTTCAATCTTTCTGTGTACTTGCACGTAAAATCTTTTTCTTGAAATAAGCACCCTCTACATATACTTTTTACAGGGAGTCCTTTATCAACTAATTCTACATCTTCAATCAAAAAAGATTTTCCAGAACTACTTATAACAACGTGTATAGCAAATGCCTTTCGTAGTATTTTTATAAGTCTTTTCATTATTTCAATATTTAGTTTTTATCAATTAATTTTCATGAGGCACTTGCCATACACAAATTATTATAAGCCATTTAAAACACGCTTACGTTCTTCTAATGAAACTAAATACCTATTATACTTTCTTCTTACTTTCCAAGCGAAGTATTTACCCATTAAATCTTGTCCCCATTCAAATCCAATCCAACTTGCTAACAAATGTGAGTGTACTTCATAATTCAATACTTCTTGCATAGATAAACGGCTTATAACACCGTGTATAGCAAATTGCTTTTCTGTTTTTTTGTTATCTGTATTCATAATTTTTAAATTAGTTTTTTATCTGTTAATTTCTGTGAGGCAACTTGCCATACACAAACCGTTAGCAACAATGCTACGATTGTGCTATTTTATAATATTTTTCGTGATTTAAAAGACCAGAACCATCGCATATAAATTCAAGTTTATTCTTATCAATTAATTTATCTACCATTTTAGTAGATAGTTCACCTTTTTCTTCACCGTGTTTACTTCTTATAATCCCATTCCAGTACTCAAACCTAACCAGTACATTATTTTGGTCTTTTAATAGTTTCGTTGCTTCATTAAAATATATCTTCATAATTCGCACATTTGCTAACAATGGCTATAAATAAAAGCCTTGTTAAGGTTATTTATTTGAATCAATCATTTAGTTATACGGCTTCAATTCATAGCCGTAGGCGTTAGAGTGCATTAAAACGCACAATAACAATGTATATAAAAAATAAAATTAATTAGCCCACTCTTCGCTTCTCCACCCATTAGCACCAAAGTAAGTTTGTCCTATACTTGCTTTCTCTAGCCAACGCCATTCGTCTTGCAACTTTAAAGGCATCCATAAGAAGGTGCTAATTATTCTTCTACTTAATTTTTTTGGTTCTGGTTCTACTTTAAATCTCATAATAAATTAATTTTAAATTTCATATACTAAACGTTGTGTGTAATTATTGTGTTTCTATAACCTCAAACATCGTTTTACTATACCAGTTTTTAAAGCCTTCATCTCCTTTTACTAGGTAGTTTTCTTCTTCCTCGTCAATTAGTGTGTACTTTTTAAGGTATGTGAGCCAAGTTGCATTTCCAATATCAACACACAATAACTCCGTTTCACTACCCACAACAACGTTTATACGTAATTTTTCTAAGTCATTAATTGCTTTGTCTAATACTTTTGTTATTTTTTCCATTGTGTTTATTTTATTTATTAAGTTGTTTAATTAAAAAACTACGCATACACGAATCCGTTATAAACAAATAAAATTAGGTTCGTTCTATTCTCATACCCAACTTTGATTGTGCCATATACTTTTTACCAAAACAGTCTTTATACAAACTAACTGCTTTTCCGTTTACTTTATCGTAGAACAAAGTTTCTATTCTAACCATTGTTAATCTACTTTTTAAGATGTTTAGTGCTTTCATAATTTTATCAGTTAATAACAAGAGATAAAAATAATTTTACCTATCGCTGTAATTAGTTAATTGTGTGTTTATTATCGTTGTTTTCTGTCACAATTACGTTGTAAAACATATTTTTGTCATTAGTTTTTGCATCCACTGTCACACTGCACCTCACATCTTTCTTTAATACCATTTTGCTTTTCTTCAGCACAAAAAAACGGTTTAACAACACTATGTATAAGTAATTGCTTGTTTTCTGCTAACCAATTATCGAAAGAGAATTTTTCATTATATCCGTGCTTTTCAGTCCACATATTTTTATACCTCATTCCTTGTTTAAATGCTAATTTTAGTTTTTCTTCTATTTCCATAATATTTTGTTTTTATTTATCCGTACTAATACTAACCAGAATACACAGAAAATTCATTTCCACAATTATTACATCTTAATAAAATTTCATAAGAACCATAAAATGAAGAAAAATATTTAGATTCACCACATCTACAAACAATATCAACGTTCTTATTAGAAAATTTAACTTTGAATTTTTCTTCTATTTTATTTCTTATTTCTTTATCACTTTCGTGCCATAATAAAGAATAACAACCATAACTTGAAATTTTATTTTTACCATATTCATATTCTGCCATATAAAGTATATTTTCCTTTTCATATATTTTATATGTTTTCTTTTTATAATCAGAACCATTATTCTGTATTAAATAATCTGTAATATCTTTTCTGAATTTCATATTTTAATATTTGTTTATCTTGCATAGTCCGTGCTTTTCCAATGTTCTTAATGCGCCCCAACAATCGTTAGTGCTAAATACATTATGGTCACCATTTTCTTGCTTGATAACAGCTTCATTCCAAAGGTTGGTTAAGTTAGGGCAGTCACTATCGTGTGTAGTCAATGCTTTGTTTAAGGCTTGTTTAAAAGCTTCTTGAGTTAAGTATCTTATTCCATTAATTTGCTCGTTTGTAAACTCAAAAAACAGTTCTCTAATTTCACTATCAGTTATTTTGCTCATTTTATTTGTTTCTTTTTTATAAAGTGTTTTACTAATGCTTTTTGTATATCCAAATCACATTGTTTTTTGAACAAATCTTTTTGCATTTCTTCTAAAGCCTCTAAACTTATTTCATCCATTTTATAAAGTGTTTATTAATAGTTTTTTCAACCTCGCAATTTCATCAAGAGCCACTTAGCGGCCATTATTCCTCAAACTATCAAGCATTGTTAACTCAAAAGGTTTTAGGTCTTTTGGTTTTAAATGTAAATCATCATAGTAATTATCGTTAATTTCTTTTCTTAATCCAACAACACTAAGCTCAAACAATTTATCAGCAGTCCATTTTGCTTGCCTAATCGTCACATCTACATCTTCATAATCACCACCTGTCATATGTTGACTTGCCGCTCTTATAGTTTCTGTAATCCAAAGTCTGTGTTCAACCTTTAAAGAGTCTGGCACATATTCAATTGTTTCAAGTGAATATCTCGGATAACGCTCATTTGGATAAGTACAAGAAGCAAAAACGCACGCTAACAACGTATAAAGCGCATGGATTTTTAGTGTTTTAATTCTTTTCATTTCTTTTTTCATTTAATTTTGTGGTCTATAATAAGATAACTCCTTTTCAAGTTCATCTATATATTCTTTTAGTTTTTTGTTTTCACTTCTTAATTTACTTACCTCACTTTTCACAAGGCCATTTCTGTTTGGGAAATTTCTTCTTATTGCCATTGTTTTATTTATTTTTTTCAGATAAACACATTAAAGCGGTTTTTTGTTTTTCTTTAAAACCCGCCATTAACACCTTTAGTGGTATTCGAAATTTAATTGGTTTGACAAACTCCCACCTAACAATTTGATTCAACTCTTTTTGCTCTTTTTCGTTTAAATTATCATATTCATCATTTAATACTTGACGTAAATTATAATCAGGTTTTTCTTTACAAAGACGCATTTTTACTTTCGTTTCTTTCTCACTTGTTGTCATATTATTTTGCTTTAGAGTTTAGGATTGGTTCCAATTTCTTTTTAAGGTCTCTGATGGCCGCTTTAATTTTGCGTTGTTTCTCATCAGTAAGCTTCTCAGTGCCATTAAATCTATCAGATACACCTCTAGTACTTAAAGTACCAGTAATAGCCTTTAAATCGGCTAATTCAAGCATTGTTTCTTGGAATGGTGTTGCTGACGTACCTTGTTCTTTGATATCAGCTAAGATTTGAATTTTACCATAACGTCTTGGTTTTGAGTTTTTAATTTCAATCTTATTATAAATAATACTATGGGTTCCAGACATAAGAACAATGGACTCATAAATATCTTTAAGACCTTTAATAGTTTTGTCAGCCAATATATTGGCTTCAGCGGCAGATAATAATGTATTATAATTATACTTATCACATGTATTATTAAAGACTTTTTGAAGTAAAAAATCTTTATTGATAAGTTTAATTGTTTTAATTGTGTTAAATTCCATTCTTTTAATTTGTGCGCTTGTGTTCATGATATAAGTTTTAATTATTATTCTACAAAGATAAACCTAATATTTCAATTAACCTAATAAAACCCTGGTTATTTTATTCTTGACATATTTGTTTTATTAAAAATCGCTTATAATTTGGGTTGGATTTTTCCATGTAGTACCATAATCTAGCCGCATTACTATTACCTTTCCAACTCAACCTACACCATTGCTTCACTTTCTTTTTTAGTTTTCTGGGAACACGAATTTCACCATAAAACGGGCTAATCGTCTCAGGTGCTGTGAAGTGCTTATCTAAATTATGATATTCCATTTGACAAAGATAGTCATTTAAAATGAAAAAACCAAATAAATTAAAATTTATTTGGCTCTATCTATAATTTCTTGTATAATTTCATCATGTCGTTTGATGATTTCTGCGGTGCGTTTTTTGGTCTTCGTGACGTTTCGTTCTAAGGCAGTTATAAACGACTCCAACAATGTATGATTAATTTTAGCTTCACGTCTGTGGTGTAAAATATCTTTAAGTTTCATCACCATAAAGTGTGAGTCACACATGTGTTCAATTTCAATACCTTCAATATTATGATATTGGTTAGATAATTCTTTATCTAACTCAGATAATTCTGTTTTAGCTTGTGTTCTTAATACTAATAATTGGTTAAAAGCTATATGAATACTATCAATTAACCTTTTAATGTTCTCAGTTTCTACTTTTTTGTTCAAATTACTTCCCTTGTCTACCTATTGAGTGACTTATTGTTGAGGAAAAATTCATAAGAACTTTTTGGATTTGACCTAATTCTTCATCATCAAACATATATGCACCACCTTCATCATTCTGCATTTTCTTAACTTTCTTTCTAAATTTAGACCTATTTGTAGCTTCGCTATTATCAGACCATTCCTGACCTTTCATTCTACGAACAATTGCTGCGTGATTTATTAGGTCATTATCCAACAACTTGACAATTTTTTCATATTCATTGTTTTTAGCTGCTTCATCATTAGATTTAGGTTTAATAGCATGCTGAATATGAGGGTTTGGGGCTTCAGATAACCCAATTGTGGTTTCTCTCAATATTTTTTTAATCTTATTTTTTTCCATTATTTTATAACTTTATATACTAAACCCATTACGGTTATACTATAAATATAATGGAAATGGATAAAAAGTCGTAAAATATTATATTAATTCTAGGTTTTTAGGTTCATTCCAGAAATAGGGGAATCCAAACTCTTTATATAATTTACCTTGACCATTATACCAATTAACACCCATATTATGTAACAAGAATTTAGTTATCTTACCTTTGAGTGGTGTACCTATATAATGTACATCTCTACCATATAATTCTTTACAGTTTATGGTTAGCATGGATACCATGTTTGTTTGAAGACAGCCTTTATTGTAAAACCGATTAATTGTGCGCCAATGACCGCTATCATATAATTTACCACCTTCAAACTCACGATACGTTTTTGGGTACCAATTACCATTGTGAGATTCTAATTCGGTTAAATAGAACTGATTTAAGTTATTTAACGCCAAAAAATAATCAGTGTTGTTAAAATAAAAATTGTCCCTATATTCAAGTAATTCTTTCATAGGGACAAATATAATGATAATTAATTAGAAATGCAAATTAATTTATTAAAATATATTTTAATTTTTCTAAAGACTCATCTCTTAACTGTCTAACCCTCTCACTAGAAATACCTAATAAGAATCCGATTGTTTTAAGTGGTAACGATTCTTGACCATCTAATCCGTAGATTAATTTAATAACTTCACGTTCAAGTTTTTTATCTAAAAGGGTTAAAATACCCTTTTGTCTTTTTTCAGTATCTTCAATATCAAGATAATGCGATGTGTTTATATTATTAGACTCTTCAATAAGATTATATAAAGCGGTTGTTGAACCCTCATGACCCATTTCTTTATCTAAAGATAGTATATGGTTACCAATCGTATCAAAATAAAAAACCACATCATCTTCAGTAAACTTACCACCAACTTCATTTACCATTTCATCATAACAAGGTGCCCTTTGTAATTTTTGTTCAAGGAGATTAAACTCATCTTTTAACTTGCTCATGATATTAATTTTGTTATTTGGTAATCTAATGGTTTTACCATTTTCAGCGATATACGACAATATATAACGTCTTATCCAATACACCGCATATGATAAAAATTTGAATCCTCTTGATGGGTCAAACTTACTTGAAGCAATTACCAAACCTAAATTACCTTCGTTGATTAAATCTTCAAGTTTAACATGGTTTGTTTCATATTGTTTTGCAACTGAAATAACAAAACGTAAATTATGTTTTACTAATTCTTGTTTGGCTTTTTCATCACCGTTAAACGCCTGATAAGCTATCTCATATTCTTCTTGATGTGTTAGAACTGGAATGTTAGCAAGTTCTTGAAAATAAGATTTTAATGAGCGTGAATCACGATTTGTGATTGATTGTTTGATTTGTGTTGTTTTCATTCAGTAGGTTAAATGTTTATATTGGTTATTATTGTGATGAGTTTGCTCTTTTTACATGGTGTATATTTACAGGAATTGATTGTAATTTACCCCATTGAATAAAGGTTGTTTGGTGTTCATCACGGTCATCCCAAAATTCAATTTCTTTTAAATTTGGAAATTGTTTTTGTAATGAATTTAAGTAATTTATTTTAAATGATAATGTGTTATTTGCACCATCGTTAAATCTTTTATCACCAGTCAAAACAACATCATCAAACTGGAAATTATGCTTAGCTAAAATAGCTTTAACTTGATTGGTTAATGGTGTGATTCTACCAGTACATAATGTTACAAAAGTAGTAGGTTCCGACTTGGCTTTATTGTACTCAGATTTAATATCATCAAAGGCGTTATTAGGGAAGATATTTATATCAAGTGATTCTCTTTTAGACCACCAACCTTTGTGTGGGAAGTCTTCACCAGTAGCTTGTTTCCATAATTTTTTACCCTCATCAGGCATTGTAGTATCTATCAACGTTCCGTCAAAATCGAAGACAGAGACTTTTGTAATTTTATTTACATCCATATTTTAATATAATAAGTTTTTTTGTTAATTAAAGCAAATATACGCTTTTTAGGTGTATAAAACCTGTTTTTTGTGAATTTTTTTATTCACATGCACAAGCTTTAGGGATTAAATCAGGAATTTCCACATATTCTAACGCACCACTTTGAATGAATTTTTGAATAAATTCATCCCAATCTTGGCAGCACATAGTTGATAAATCAGAAGGTAAAGTTATTTGATAATCAACCATGATTTCATAATAATAAGCACCATCTTCTATGGTTTGTAATAATTTAATTACATTATTTCTGTCGCTTGGGTGGGCAGCGTTGAAGTGTTTCTTGCTATCCACGCTAATTAATATTTTCATATCTTTTAAAACTTTTTATTGTAAAATTCTCTACACTATAAATATCAAAAAAATATGTAAAAGTCACTTATTTTTGATAGTTTTTTTCAATGATTATAGCTTAATGTATAAACCTAATTTATCCCTAAAAGCTACTATCGCTTCAGCATTTCCTTTTGCGTCATCCACTGGGTTATGTGTATGTTTGGTCTTCCTATATTTGGATTTCCAATCTCTATTTTTACGTGCATCTTTAACCAACCCACAATATAAATCACCTATTCTTCTAGCTGAAAACCCGAATGGGTTATCACCCACATATTTATGGAAATAAAAGTTAATCCATTGCCAATCAAACGCTGGGTTATCTGAAATAAAAATGGGTCTCCCATCACTATTTTCACCTAACCATATATTAAAAGCTTTCATAACATCTTCAGGATTATCGAACCCTTCATGTTCTTCTCTACTGAATCCAGAAATAGCTAACGCTTCTGGGTTCCAAGTATCACAAATCGGTTTAACTTTACCATAAAAGGTAACACTATGGTCACTCACTTTAACCGCACCAAAACTCACCATACTTCCTACAGCTGGGCTTTGTGCATCACTTTCTACATCTACACTAAATAAACTCATACTAATTCTTTTTTAAGTTGAACCGCTTTCAAAACTTCATTGAATAACTCTTCAACAGTTCCATTGTTTTCTATTATCACATCACACCATGAATGGTCACCCATTGCAGTTTCTGACTCATGGGTTAAAGTGTTATATAATTCTGGATTAACTATATCTAATTTAGTTGGGATTTCATAACCATCATCTGAATTATTTAACTCAGTAATACTATCATACTCTGGAAACCTTAACCCAAATTTTCGTCTAACACCAATTAATAAACCACCTCTATCGCTAACAGCTTTACCTTCATTTTCAGGGAATCTAACATCAGTTATAATCCAATTTGGCCAGTCACTCTCCCACCACCCATTATCTTGGGTAGGGTGTGTATCTTCTCCCCACCGCCCATTATCTTTATAATCAGCAAACAATGCGTTTACCCATATGTTAGGGTGTATCACCATTCTACCACCTTGAGTTCCAAGTAATTGGAGAATCTTTCTAGGTGTTAATTTAACAAAGCCAATTGATTGGTCATCGTGAGTTTCCTCATTGTATGGTACTAAATGCCTAATACCTTGATTATCACAAACATCGTAATACCACCATTCTTCACCCAACTCAGTATTCTTATAATCTCTATCTTCCAGTTGTTCTCTAGTACAACCTAATATAAGACATACGCAATCTTTAAGTTTATCAGCACACTTTTTTATTTCATATTTTTGAACTGCTTCAACTTTATATTTATATGGTTTAATGTACGTATTAAATCTATCAAATGTTGGTTGATTTAACTCATCACCAATATATTGAATCATCTGCCCTACAAGGTCCTTACCCGCTTTAATACCACCACTAACCCCAAATAAATTATTCATTATATTCATTGTATTATTTTTAAATTTTTCTTTTATTTCTTCGTTTCTCCACTCTTCAAATTGTTTTAGGTCTTTGATGTCATTAGCTAAAGTTTTTTCACAGGTTTCTAAAAAAGATTTCCAAACACCTTTTACTCTATCATCTGAAACAATTTGATTTTTCATTTGCCTAATTCTAGCTTCACGTTCAGGAATACACTTCCTCAAATGTTCAATCATTGGTTCTAATAAACCACTCATAATTCTTTGTTCCATTGTTCTAAAACCTTAACCACAAAATATCTTGGCTCAGTTTTTTTATTAAAAAATTTATCCCATACAGAACCTAATATGGTTTTTTTAGCTAATATAATTGAGTATTCTGATATTTCAGCTACTTTCTCTTTAGTTAAAATACCCTCTTTTTGTAAAGCATCTAAATAAAGCTCTTTACCTTTATTTAATTCTCGTGTTAATTCTTCTGGGGTAAGTGTATATAAAACCATCGTTTTTATTTTTTATTTTTATTATATTCTTGCGGGAATCTATTATCACCCCATAAAAATGGTTTACCTAAACATTTTCGCATTTGTTTTAAAGTCCATTTTAATTCTTTCTTGGAATTGCCACTCACAGCTATAGCATTTTTAGTTGGTCCAGCTGGGTTACCATGTTCATCATAATAAACTTCATGTATACCATACCAAATTTCTATTTCATCATCAGCATGTGTATGCTCAGTTACTAACACTCTATGATTCCAACCCATTTAAAATTCGTCTTTATATTTATTATATTCTTCTTTCGTTATTTCACAAGTATTACACACCGTAAAACTATAATGATACCCATGGTGTTCTTCCTCTGCTTTTTCAACACGTTTTATGAATTCCATCGGACTTATATCTATAACTCGATTCCAGATTGACATGTTATCACCACACCTAATTTTTGCTTGATATGTTATAAAATAGTATTTCATTTTGTTTTAATTAAATCTATAATTGCTAACTCCATTAGAGTTTTTACGAGGTCTCTATTCTTGTATTGTGACTTATGATAATTTACACTTATCTTAACCCCTAGGTCTTTATGTTCAATAACTGTAGGGTAATATACCATACCAGCCACTTGACCACCTACACGCTCTTTTGGCGTGTCTACATATATTTCACATTGTGACATTAATAGCTCTAGGTCATTCATTCTTTATTTTTTATCTGTGAATACTTCCACTATTATCAATATTAATTATTGCATTGACCAATTCATTAGCCACTGAAATAACTTCCATTTTATCACCCATATACAAGGTAGCGTGTTGTAGGTTTAATGAATCTGAACAAATAAATTTATCAATAGTAGAATTCTTTATTAACTTATAAGCATCACCGCTCATAACACCATGAGTTACCAACACTCTAACATTCGACGCACCAGCTTCTAATAAAGCGTTAACACCTTTAACCAACGTATTTCCAGTATCACACATATCATCAATTACTAGAACGTCTTTACCTTTAACATTACCCAATACTTCCATGTTGTCAACGTTATTAGCTTCCGACCTAGTTTTATCAATAGAAACGAATGATAATTTCATATCTTCATTTCGCTTATATATAAGGTCTCTTATCTTTTTAACACGTTTTAACCCACCAGCATCGGGTGAGCATAAAATGGTCTTAGAAGTGCTTGTTGTAACTATATAGTCATGGAATAGGTATTTACCTCTTAAATGTATTACTGGTATTTTAAAAAACCCTTCAATTTGGTCTGAATGTAAATCAAGAGTTATCACAGACGTTGCCCCTCGACCCTCAATCATTTCAGCCATAACTCTAGCACCGATTGGACCTCTTCGTTGGTCACGCTTATCTTGTCTAGCATAAGGGAAGTAAGGTATAATTGGTATAATTTCAGATGCGCTTGCTCTTTTAAGTGCATCAATAGCCAACATCAATTGCATTATTTTTAATGGTGTGTCTGGTGAAGTAAGAATATAAGCTCTTTTACCTCTCACACTTGTTCTAAAATGTGGGCATGTTTCACCATCTTTAAATATTGGTACACTAACTTGACCCACTTCGATTGAGTGTTGTTTCAAATAAAATCTAGCGTTGAGTTTATCAAACAAACTATCACTATGATTTAAATTAAAAATAACTGCTTTCACATCCATAATATTCTATTCTTTACAAGATTTAAAAATTTCAATAACCGTATCAATCCCCATTAACTCAGCATCTAAATCATATCGATTATTTTCAACATCCCATTTTAATGTTAGTTGACCGAAACCAACATCTTCTTTATCCCAACTTATAATTAATAAGTCTTTGGTCTTTTTAGTTATTTTCGCTTCCATTTATATTTTCCTCCAATGTTTAAGATTCCATTTTGTTGCATATACACCAGCTTCAAATTTTTGTATATAACAACAAATTTCTAAAGCCTTTGGTAATTCACCCCATACTCGTGCTATCACCATTTTTTGTTCATCAGTGTATTGTGGGCCGTATGCGCTCAAAGGGTCGAAAGTACCTTCTGGTTTACCGAATAACATAACACCAACATCTTCGGTCACGCTAAGACCACCAAATGGTGATTCAGAACCTTCTTCAATGATACTTGATATTTTAACACTATCTTTTATTATTTCCCAATCTAAATGTTTAAGTAATATTAGGTGATAATTTTCTATTTCAAATTTTACTAATGCCATAATTTTTATTTAATGCAAATATACGCAATTTATTCTAATTAACCAAGTAATTTATCAACTAATTCTGTAACACCTTTTGTTGCTTTCGCATAAATAAGTTCTACATCATCACTATTGACATGATGAATACCTAAATCTGGTTTAGGGTCTATGTAATAAACCTTAGTTCCATATTCACAAGCGGCTAAAATGTGTATTGAATAACCTATTGAAAATGAGGTACCAATGATGATGAATACGGTAGCGTCATTGATTGCATTTAATGACTCAAACCAATTAAATGGTTCTTCACCGAATAAAACTGTATGTGGTCTTATTTGTTCATCAAACTCATCTAAATCACCTATATCTAAATCACCCTCAATATCTAAGATTTTATCAAAAGAATCCCGACCTTTTAAAATTTCTCCATGCAAGTGAAGAAGTTTGGTTGACCCACCCCTTTCATGTAAATCGTCTACATTTTGAGTGATGATTGTTACGTCATGTTTTTCTTCAAGTCTAGCTAAAGCCTTATGAGCTTCATTAGGTTGTGCCTCACGACATTTATTACGCATAAGGTTATGGAATTCTAGCACCTTTTCAGGTGTTTTCTCCCAGCCTTTAACGCTTGCAACTTCATCAGTATGGTAATTATACCACATACCATTGTCATGGTCTCTATAAGTCTCTATTCCACTTTCGGCACTAATTCCAGCACCAGTAAACACCGCTATTTTCATCCGTATTTCTCTTTTAATCTTTCAAATTCTTTCTTTTCAACTTCTTCTGTTTTAAGACGTACCACTAACTCTTTAAGTAGTTCTAAATTATCATATATTGATTTAACATCAACCTTATGATTATTAGTAACTTCATATATTGTAGCGTTAGCTAATGCCATTTCACCGTAATAACAACCATAATTATCTGTCCAATCAACATCATCGTCATCAAAATCAGGTGATAACATTGATATAAATCTTTCATGAGCTTGAGTGATATCTTCAGCATATAATTTAACTAGGGAGTTACCACACCCAATAGTATAATCACATCCTTCAGCAGCTTGTTCTATATGTACTATAAAATTTTTCATAAATCTAATTTATTTATTGGATTTTTATTCATCTTCTATTATTTTTATTTGTACCCCGACCAATCCAGCTGCTAAGAATGCGTTTACTTCTGTCCATTCTTCATATTCAGTCATTTCAGAATAAATGCGTTTTACTAATATTTTCACAATTTTTATTTTTCGTATCTCTTTTTAAAATATTCATACACAGGTTTCCAACTATCTTCACCAAAGAACCCAGCCTTATCTTCAAACAAAACGTTCATATAAGGTTTTTTATCATAGTTACCATAACCACTTGTTTGAACATCAGGGTTTTCATTTACATATTTAAAGAAGATTCCATCTTCTTTAAACTGCTTTTGATATGCAATGACTTCATCCACATGTGAACATGTATAGATATTCAAATCCAAATCAATTTGATTGCTAATCAATTGAAGGGTTTCTTTAGCATATGGATAATAAACGATATCAGTATTACCAACAGTTCTGTTAGGTTTTATGATAGTACCATGCAAATCAAACATCAGGAATATTCTATCCCAACCTCTATCAGTCATATTTTGATATTCTCGGTCAATTGCTTTAATAATGTCAGGAGTTTTTGTAATCCAAAAGGTATTTAACCATAAGGTCATAAACATTATTGTTGTTACTATAAAAAATATTACCATAGCTATATATTATTATTTTTGTGTTTTACTTTTAATGGTTTAAAACCCCATAAGTAGTGAATTGTTGATTTATATTCTTCATAAATTACATCATCTGATTTTTCAGGTTGGTAATTTAAACCTAAATCAGGAATAGAGGGCTTATCACTATAATCTATTAGAGATGTATATGTGAGTTCTAACGTTTCGTAAAGCCCACCAATTTTAAAATCCCAAATACATTCCCAAAGGAATCCTAAGAATTCAGTGATTAACAAAAAGATAGTTAAAAATACCACACCAAAAAATTTAATTATATATTTCATATTATTTTTTTAGTTAATTTTTTAACTTTCTTCCACCATTTAACTTCATCAATTCTTGTTTCATGCGCTTCACTGTTATCATATATATACATCTCTAATAAACCATCAATAATTTCATCAACTACTTTAGGTGCTAATTTTCCAAATGATTCTACTAATTGTTCAGCTTTTCCTGATTTTTCCATTTAACCTATTTTTTTAATAATTTTAATTTTATTGGCTAGATACCACACACCACCTTGAGATTCAGGACGTTTCATTTCAGTAACACCATCTATTTCTAATTCAACCCAAACTCGGTTTTCACCAGTTTTAAGTTGCTTCTTCAAGTGTGGTGCTGACATCTTAGCTGTACAATGGAAAAATGGTCTTTGCGCAAAACCCTTCGTTGGGTAGCTTTCCGCTTCATACCAAACCCCGTAGTCATATCGAACATTCTTGTTGATAAATAAGGATGTAATATCACCATTTTTCAATTCTCGCACTAATTTATATGCTTTCATATTTTAATTAAATCCATTAATGAAATTCCTCATTGCGTCAGGGGTACTTAAAAAATCACCCATAAGTAGCATCTTAGTAGTTTTTAACGTTTTTCTTAGGTGCATATTTCTTAAGTAATTCGATACGTTCTTTACGTATCACATCACTTATTGGAAACTTATCACCATCACCATTAACCAAGTTAAGTGGCATTGAATCCCATTGAGTTCTGATACGATTTCTGATATCTAAGAAGTTATCATCCATACCTTCACCAAACGGTTTGTTTACGTTGGAACCATCAAAATATGTTACCATCACATTTTCACCTTCTTCATCCTCAGACACTACAGTTTGTTTAGACTCTAAGGCCATCCCACTTCTAAGTACTTTAAATGGACCTGGTAAAGTTGTTTTACCTAATGTTTCAGAAAACTTAACAACACCCTCTCTATCATCACCTTTGGCGGCCAACGCATATTTAGCTGAAAGATTATCACGTTTAAGTTCGTTTCTTAATCCACCACCTACTCCGAATAATCCCCAACCATATGGTGCGAAACCTTCTTCTTCCAACGCTTCAATGATATTCCACATAGTTGCATAATCCATACCATCACCTTCAATGAATTTCAATGTTGTACCGAATTTCCATTCAACACCATTAATCATTTTAGTTTCATATAACCCATGTTTCACAGCTAATCTACATACCCATAATACTTGTTCTTTTGGATTACCTGAATCTGGTCTAGCAACTACTACTTTACCAGTGCCTTCATCAACACTACGTTTAGCCAATGGCACCAAGTAATTAGTTACAGCATAATAAAAATCGTAACAGTCAGCTACCATTGAGATAATTTCATTATCCCCACAAGAATTATAGATTGCTTTGTATGTATCATATTCATTTTCATATGCTTGTACGTTTCTGTGAGCTAACGCATTTACTGATGACCCAATAGTCGTTTCATTAGCATTCTTCCATGCTTGATAAGCACCAGAACATGTGTCAGTTCCACCGAATGTATATAAGTGGACCATACCCATTTCTTCAGATTCTTCGTTTGTTATACCCGCTCTATCACCAAAGTCAGTTAACATCAATGATGCGAAGAAATGAACTGTTGCATTATCTAATGTTGGGTCGATACGTCTAACCATTCCTTTAAGTTTCTCCAACCAATGTTGGTTCTGAGTGATACGTTCTGAAGAGGCCCATGTCTTAAGTAATGTTGATTCAAACCAAGCTGCTAATTCACCCATACCATCAACCATAGATTCTATTTGAATCACTGGCTCATTTGGATACACTACAGAGCCTTCAGGCATAGCTGTAATCTTAATTGGGGGTCTACCATTGAATTCATCTACAACTCGTCTCCACA
>TARA_R110000796_G_scaffold64745_2_pt1 | contig 15696 bp, 17 predicted proteins | sample TARA_R110000796 | Tara Oceans TARA_R110000796 (sample SAMEA4397815) | marine metagenome | biome: Polar Biome; feature: [SRF] surface water layer (ENVO:00010504); material: water (ENVO:00002006), including particulate matter (ENVO:01000060) such as... | depth 5 m
ACGATGTGTACGTGACTGCTTCAAGATTTGAACCTTGCGGTATGCATCACATCGAAGGCGCTGCTTCCGGAATGCCTGTAATTTATCATAAAGATACAGGAGGAATAGTTGAGCTTTGCAAAAACCACGGAGAAGAGTATCAAAGCTTTGAAGAGTTTTTAGTAAAACTAGAAATGATAAGCAAAAATATTCAAGCGTACAAAGATAAAATTAATTATGAATTTTTAGATATCGAAAGGTGTTGTAAAGCTTTCTACGAAGAGCTTTTAAGCATGCACAAAAAATGAAAAAGATACACTTTTCAAATGTAAACTTTTCTTCAAGTTCTGGGCCTAACACTTTTGCTAATAGGCTTGCTCATTCTTTAACCAGTAGAGGATATGAGATAGTTAATCAGAACGAATCTTATGATATATTTTTGTGCTTTATAGAACCTTCTTCTATGCCAAAAAAAGGATCAAAATTCATACATCGACTAGACGGCATATGGTTTAAGCCTGATGAATTTTTAGAAAAAAATAGATCTATAAGATGGTCGTATGACAACGCTGATCATGTAGTGTGGCAATCAGAATTTGACAAGAAGATGACGTTAGATCACTGGGGAGAACCCAAGATAGGTTCAGTTATTCATAACGGTATATCTTTAAACAAAATTAAAGAACTACACCCAGAACTTACTAAGATAAAGAATTCAAGTAATAGAATTTTTACATGCTCTGCGTCTTGGCACAAGCAGAAGAGATTAAAAGAAAATATAGAATTTTTTAACAAAAACAAAGAAGAGAATGACACTCTTTTAGTTTTAGGAAAAAATCCAGACTACCTTGTTGATCAGTCAGACGTTATGTACTTAGGGCAACAGTCTCAAGAAATATGTCTACAAATATACTCAATATCAGATTGGTTTCTACACCTCGCATGGTTAGACCACTGTCCTAATGTGGTAGTAGAAGCGCTTTCACAAAATTGTTCTGTTGTGTGCACAGACAGTGGAGGAACTAAAGAAGTCGTAAAAGAAAACGGAATAATAATTCCAGAAAAAACAAAATACAATTTTGAACTGACAGATTATGACAGCCCATACGAATTAGAAGTACCTAAACTTAATTTGGTTAGTAAGAATGTAAAAAATGACTATTTGGATATAGAATTAGTTGTAAGTAGATATGAAGAGGTTTTTAATTGAAAATTTTTACTTTAGCCCCTAGAGAAAACTGGGTTTGTGATAGATTTGTTTCTGAATGGAATAACCACAATAAAGAAATTGTTAGTAATCCTGAAGATGCAGATATTATATGGCTTTTAGCAGATTGGTGTTGGAACCATATGAACTTAAATCTATTAAAATCAAAAGTAGTAATAGCTTCAGTTCACCATATTGTTCCTGAAAAATTTTCACAGCAGGACTTAAATGTATTCAAGTTCAGAGATAGATTGATAGACTATTATCACGTTCCTTGTCTTAAAACAAGAGATCAGATCAAAGATTTGACTTCTAAACCTATTTTTGTACAGCCTTTTTGGGTCAATACTAATATATGGAAACCAATTTTAAACAAGCAGAATATTAGAAAAAAATACAATATAGACAGGGATTGTTTTCTAATCGGTAGCTTTCAAAGAGACACAGAAGGACATGATTTAAAAAGTCCCAAGCTTGAAAAAGGTCCGGACTTACTTTTTGAGTGTATAAAACAACAATACGAAAAAGATAACAATACTAAAGTTTTACTAGCCGGGTGGCGAAGACAATATATCATTAATAGATTAAAAGAAGAAGGTATAGAATACTATTACTTTGAATTGCCTGACTTTGACACGATTAATGAACTTTATAACTGTCTAGACTTATACGTAGTTTCTGCAAGATATGAAGGTGGCCCACAATCTATAGTTGAATGCGCTGCAACTGAAACACCTATTGTTTCAACTGACGTAGGGGTAGCTAGCGAAATACTCCACGAAAAATCAATATTTAAAGTTGAAAATTTTTTAAAAGCGAAACACAACATAGTATATGCTAGAGAGAATATTGAGAATATCATCATGCCAAAGGGTTTTGATCCCTTCTTAAAATTATTTAGACAGATTTGTAACGAAAGGAGAATGAAATGAAAATAGCAGGTGTTTGGAATGGTCATGACTGCTCTTACTCAGTTTTAAAAGACGGAGTTCCGGTAATTCATGACGAATTAGAGCGTTTTAAAAGAGAAAAAGAATGCAGCGGTGATGCTTTCGAACTAATGGAAAAGAATTATAAAGGTATTGAAGATATCAAGCATTTTGTTACTTGCTACCCGGTTAGTAAATTTACTAATTGTGAAGATTCGCTCAAAAAGATAAAAAATATAGTTGAAAAAAATAAGGGCAAGATATACTGTGTGGCACACCATCAGGCACACGCAGCAAATGCTTTTTATTCAAGCAATCTTAAAGAGTCAATAATTATTACCTTAGACGGGGGAGGCATTGAAAATGAAAATTTTCAAACAGCAGCTACTATCTGGAAAGGAACAGATAATAAAATTGAATGTATACATAAATTTCCTATTCATCAGCTCAATATAGGCGGTTTATGGACCAGAGTTACAAGATACGTCTTTGATCTTCAAAATGGTTGGCCAAGAGGTTCACAGGCAGGAAGTGTCATGGCGATGGCAGCTTTTGGGGACCCTAGCAAGTATTTAGAAGATTTTAGAAAGATGTTAACTGTTGATCAGATGATTGCTTCGCACAAACCTAAAGATCAGCCTTTCGGAGCAAATGTAGGTACAGATCCTAATCATCCTTACTTGCACAAGTATAGAATGATCGCTGATAGCTCAGAACAAGAAAAGTTTAATTTAGCTGCAAGTCTTCAGATTGCAACAGAAGAGATCATTAAAAACATAATTAGTCAAGTTTTAGAACAATTTCCATCTAGCAATTTGTGCTTAGCGGGTGGTGTGACTTTAAATTGTGTGGCTGTGGGCAAGATTAAGAAATGGTTTCCTGATATTAAAAACGTTCATGTCACACCTACACCGCACGATGGGGGTCTACCTATAGGTGCAGCCCAGTTTGTCTGGCACAATGAATTAAACAATCCTAGAATTGACTGGAATGACAATTTCAAAGCCTACTTAGGAAAAACATATACACTAGAAGAAGTTAAAGAAGCAATAAGTAGTTATGACGGTGTCAATGTTGAAGAAAATGTAAGTGTTGACAAAGTCATAGACCTGCTGGCTGGACAGAAAATAATCTCAGTTTTTGGAGGAGGTTCAGAATCAGGAAGAAGAGCACTAGGCAACAGAAGTATTCTTGCTGACCCTAGATCAGAAAACATGAAAGACTTAATTAATGAAAAAGTCAAACACAGACAATGGTACAGGCCATTTGCACCTTCTATATTAAGAGAAGAAGTTTCTGAGTGGTTCGAACGTGACGATGAAAGTCCTTACATGAACGTAGTAATGAATTTCAAAGAAGAAAAAAAGTCAAAAGTACCTGCTGTAGTTCACAGAGATGGTACTGCAAGAATACAAACTGTCACTGAAAAAGATAATAAGTGGTATTATTCTTTTTTAAAAAAATGGAAAGATAAGTCTGGTGTTCCCATAGTTTTAAACACTAGTTTCAATGACAGAGAACCAATTTGCGAAACACCCCAGCACGCAATTAATTGTTTTTTAGGTACAGATATTGACTTTTTGTACTTTTATGACTATAATATACTGTTGAATAAGACAGAAGAAAGTGAGGAAGAATAATGAAGATAGCTATATTGATGCATGGTTTAGCTGGAAGCTCAAACAAGTATGGAACAGGTAACCAATTTGACGTGTCTGTTTCACACAAGCATTTTGTAGAAAATGTATTGAATGCTAATCCTAATTGTGAAATAGATGTGTTTATGCATTCTTGGTCAACAGATCACGAAAAGTCTGTTATTAATCTATACAAACCCAAAGACTGCTTATTTGAAGACCAGATTCATTTTGATTTTGAATACATAGTTGGAAATCCTAAACTTCCCATGAACGAAGGTAGCACTACAAATGGTGTCTTTTTTGGAATGGAAAATATAAGATTCCACTCTTTGTTTAGTCGCTGGTATAGTGCTCAAGTTGTTAATGATTTAAAAAACAATTATGCAAAAAACAATAATTTAAATTATGATTTAGTAATGTTGACAAGATATGATTTAGCCTATCTTGAACCTTTTGAATTTGAAAAAATGAACAAAGACAAGATTACAATAATACCACCCATAAGCAATCATGGCATTCATGATCTTTTCTTTGTTTCAAATACCGTTGGCGTGAATAGAATATGCGAAATGTTTCAAGAGCTTGCAAAAATTAAGCATTTTCCTAATTGGAATATTCATAGTCACTACTTGTCAGCGAACTTAATAATATCTTCTTTTGGTATAGACTGTTTAGACTTTTTTGGATCTAAGCGACTTTGGGATATGGGTTTAGAAGGTGCTAAAACTGGGCCATGCCCTCTTGTTAGAGACCACTACGATTTATTTGAAAGAAATACTGAAGATCCGCTAGAGTTAAAATCTATAAGTAAAATGAGAGAAAAAACTATGAATGATAAAGATAGACAGTATAGTATGATTACAAGCAGCAATAAATAAATCATTAGGAGCAGTCACACAATGAAAGAAAAGTTACATAAAAAAGTTTTTATTGGTCCAATGACATTAAATGTTGTCAGTGGAGTCAAAAGATTTAATAAAAAAAATAATTTTTTTGGTTTAGTTCCGTCTCGTAGACAAATTGAATGCTTAAGCATGGGCGGTGGCTACGTTAATAATTGGTCAACTAAAGACTTTAAAGTTTATGCAGAAAACACAGTTGTGCTTAGGGATCATGGTGGACCAGGTCAGGGCAGCATTTTAGACGACGGATTACAGTCTTTGACACGTGATGTCGAATCAGGTATCAATTTTATACACATAGACCCTTGGAAGCTTTGCAAATCAATTAACGAAGCTGTAGAGGCGTCTGCTAATCTAATTAACTTTTGTTTAAATTTAAATCCAGGCTGTTATTTTGAAGTTGGAACAGAATCATCAATATATCCTTACAACGAAAATGAATTAGAGTTATTTTTAGATGGGCTAGAGAATAAGCTAAAATCTAATTTTAACAATTTGATATATGGCGTAGTTCAATCTGGGACTCAAGTACAAGCGTTAGGCAACATAGGCGAGTTTGAATTTAAAAAATCTAAACTTATGTGTGATATAGTTCATAAGTTTGGACTTATGGCAAAAGAACACAATAGCGACTATTTGACAAGTGAAGATATAAAAAATAGAATTGATGCAGGCGTAGACAGCTTTAACATAGCACCAGAGTTCGGTGTATTAGAGACAAAAAGTATTTTAAACTTATTGAGGCATGATGAAAAGCTATTGGAACAATTTAAGTCATTGGCTTACGGCTCAAAGAAGTGGGAAAAGTGGGTCAAACACAAACCATCTATACTAGAAGCAACAACTATTTGTGGACACTATGTTTTAAGTACAAAAGAGTTTTCAAGTATAAAGAAGTCACTCAACAATTCTAGTTTTGATGAATACATCTCTTCAGAAATAGATAAAAAACTCAAAAAAATCCACGAGGCGACAAAATGACTACAAATAAAATTGAATTAAAAGATATTGTAACTTGTATCGAAAATCTTAATAGGATACCAGATAAACATCAATGGAAGACAACAACATCTAAGCTGTTTAAAGTAAATCTTCTTCAGTTTCTATCTAATAGAAATAAAATAAAATGGATAGAGTTAGGATCAGCACAAGGTCACACAACATTGATATTGTCATCTATCGCAGATACTGTTGTATCAGTTGACTTTGACGATGAAAATTGCAAAAAAATCGAAGATCTTGGGATGAGTAATGTAACAACCAAGTCTTTTGATTTATACAGCACAGATTTTGAAGACTACATGAAAGAAAGTAAATTTAATGCTGCCTTTATAGACGCTATTCATGACGAAGAGCATGTTAATATCGATATAAAAAATTGTAGAAATGCAGGCGTTGAATTGTTTGTTTTTGACGATTACGGCGGCTTCCAAGGCGTAAGATCAGCAGTTGATAATTTTATAACTAGATTAGAAAATGATAATGTCAAACATCACGTTACGTATGTCGGAATGTACCCAGGAGGTGTATACGAAAATACTCATTATAAAATTTTGCAAAACTGGGAAGGTATAATTGTAGAATTAGCAAAATAATGTGTATTATAGTTAAAATAATCATATTATCATTATAGGAAAGATACTCTATGATAAGAAAACAATGCTTTTTGTGCAAAAGTAACAATTTAAAAGAAGTTTGCAAAATTGACAGCTTTCCTATTTTTATGGGGTCAACGAATCAAAAAATAGAAGAAGACCTGTATGAAGATTTAACATTTCAAAAGTGTTGTGATTGTGGAAGCGTTCAAACTAAAAATTTAATTCCCTTAAGTGTACTGTACAAAGATGCACACAACAATGCTGTAGGGGATACATGGAATTTGCACCACAATCAATTTTCCGAATTTGCTTCAAAGTTTGTTTTCGGAAATATTGTTGAAATAGGAGGATCAAATTTAATTGTAGCAAACAATATCTCCACCAGTGACCATGTTGAATCAATAACTGTTTATGACAATAATATTCATTATGAAAAGCTAAAGTCAGAAAAAATCAATATAGTTAGTACATTTTTTAAAGCAGATGCTATGCCTGACAATGCAGACTGTGTTATCCACACACACCTTATAGAACATCTATATAACCCTGTCGAAGAAATAAAAAAGATAGGAGATGCTTTAAAAGAAGGCGATTTTATGATATTTTCTGCGCCTCGAATAGACAGCATGTTAGAAATGTTCTATACAAATGCAATGAATTTTGAGCATACATACTTGCTGTGTTATAAAAAATTGCAATACATCGTAGCCTCTGCAGGATTTGAAATTATTGAAAAGTTTAATTTCAGCGAATACTGCACTTTTTATGCATGTAAAAAAGTTAAAAATGCTGCTATTCATGAAATTGAAAAATACGAAGACGAAAAATTAATAAGAAATTTTATCTCACATCATGAAAACGAAGTCGATAAAATATATTCTAAAATAGATTTAAAAAAAGATAATACATTTATCTTTGGCGCTCACATATTTACACAGTTTTTGTTAAAGTTTGGTCTAAATGAAAATTTATTTTCGTGTGTGTTAGACAACGATAAAAAGAAAATTGGCAATAGATTATACGGCACTAGTTTAAAAATTAATTCACCTAAAATACTTAAAGATTATGATTCGCCACTTGTAGTATTAAAAGCAGCGCAGTACACAGATGAAATAAAACATGATATAATAAACAATATTAATCCAAATACAAGGTTTATATTATAGCATGAAACATTCAGAAGCTGACACTAGACCAAAAACAATTTTTTGTGATATTGATGGAACGTTAGTTAGACATTCTGCACCCATAAAAACAACCAACCCAAATCTGGAGTTAGAATTATTACCAGGGGTGTTGGGAAAATTGCTAGAATGGGATAAGTTAGGTTATAACATCATACTGGTGTCTGGTAGAAGAGAGTCTTCAAGATTAGCTACAGAAAAACAATTAGCTAAATTAGGTATAATTTATGACCAGCTGATATTAGGCATAGGCGGGGGCAAAAGATATATTATCAATGACCGAAAGTCTTATAGTAGAGAAGACTATGCTATAGCAATTAATTTAGACAGAGACCTAGGGATAGGAGAGATAAAGATATGAATCAAGAAAAGACGGAGATTGAAGATCTAAGAATGATTGTCTGGTCACACTCAACATACTCAGATCTTTGGGAAATGTTTTTTGGGCAGTTGGAAGAAAACGCTCCCTTCTTTAAAAAAACTCTACTAGTAGAAAAGCAAGTAGATTTTGATTTTAAAAATTGCGATGTCATTGTCAACAATGAGAATCTACCATGGTGCCAGAGAGTAATCAATTGTTTAGAAAAAATTGATGAAAAATATATTGTCTGGATGTTAGAAGATTTTATACTTTACGATAATGTTGACATTAATGAAATCATTAGGTTGAAGAATCACTTAGAAAACACTGAGTATAGCTTTGTTAGATTAATAAGATCTGGTATCATGAAAGCCGGCAACAAATTAGAAAATAGTCTATACGAGGTTCCAAGAAACAACATCTATCTATACTCTCTCAATGCTGCCATATGGAAAAAAGAAGATTTAATTAAGTTGTTTACATATTACAGACCTGAAAAGCTGTTTGGTAATATTGAGATTGAAGCCAGTGAGAAATGCAGAGAAATAGACATGACCGGTTGCTATGTATACAACAATGAAAAGCTAAGAGGAAGCCTTCATTACGACTCATCAACTTTTCCGCACATTATGTCGGCAATTAAAGGAGGCTGTGTCGGCAAAAGGCCAAGCTGGAATATGTCACAATATAGACATGAACTAAATATTTTATTAAAAAAATACAACATAGACCCGAACATTAGGGGTATTTATTAACATGCAGGAAGTTATTTATGAATAAATTAGAAGTGTGTCAACGACCATGGGGAACCTACACAAACATTTTAGATAGTGATTTGTGTAAAGTAAAAATAATAGTAGTCAAACCTCAATGTCAACCAAGTTACCAGTATCATCACAAACGCGCCGAGCATTGGGTTGTTGTCCAGGGTGAAGGTTCTGTTACTATAGATGACGTTGCAAAGACAATTAAAATCAATGACAGCATATTTGTAGACGTTAAGCAAAAGCATAGAATCAAAAATACATCTGATATTGAAGATTTAGTTTTTATTGAAGTCCAGACAGGTAGTTATTTTGGAGAAGATGACATTGTTAGAGTAGAGGATGACTTTGGAAGAGTGTAAGGTAGTAATTACGTGTAGTGGTCTCGGGAGTCGTCTCGGAGAGTACACAGAGTATACAAACAAGTCACTTGTAAGAGTGGGAAAAAAAGCAGTAATTAGCCACATTATAGACAGCTACCCAGCATATACAAATTTTGTAATTACGCTTGGGCATTATGGTGATCATGTTAAGCAGTATATTGACATTGCGCATCCAGAATTAAAAGTTGAATTTGTAAATGTAGAAAATTATCATGGCAAAGGATCTTCACTAGGTAGATCGTTGCTTAGTGCAAAGAGCTTCTTGGGGTCCTCATTTATCTTTAATGCGTGTGATACTATTACTGACGGTGTCATTCCAATAGACAGTAAAAACAGCAGAGTTTGGGCTGTTAAAACAAAAAATAATAGTTCAGCATACAGAACAATTCAATGCTCGGGTCTTAAAGTCGGCACAATTTTAGAAAAAGGAGCTTCAGTTTCAGACGTGCCTGTTTATATTGGCAAGTGCTTTATAAAAGATGGAAAATCATTCTGGAAAAATCTTGAAGAAGTATTATTAAAAAACAGTAGCACTGAAGTGTCTGATTGTCATGTTATTAATAGCATGCTAAAGAACGACAATAAAGAATTTTACATTCAATACGCATCATTTTGGTACGATATAGGAAACTTAGATGACCTAAAAGAAACAAGATCTATTATGGGCGACGATATAAATGTCTTAGACAAGTATAACGAGTCAATATTTTTTATTAAAAATTATGTCATTAAATTCTTTAGTGACGAACTAGTTTTAAAAAATAGAGTTAAAAGATCCAAAATTTTAAAGGACTGTACACCTTCAATAACAGTTCATTCTAAAAATTTTATGAAATACAAACATGTTGACGGCGATATTTTATGCAACTATACAAATTTAGACAATAAGCTGTTATACAGACTACTTGAATACTCGAACAATCGAATGTGGAAAAAGTCAGAAAATATTCCCGATTCTCAAAAAATAAATGATCTATGTAGAAAGTTTTATATAGAAAAAACTAAAAAGAGAGTTGACATGTTTACATCATGCAGAAATATTTCTGATGGTATTAACATTATTAACGGAGTAGAGATAAAGTCTGTTGATCATCTTCTTGATGATGCTTGTAATCTAGGTTTATTGTCTGGTAGTATGGGAAACTTTCACGGAGATTTTATTTTAGAGAATATAATATTTGATAATAAAAAATTCATGTTTATTGACTGGCGCCAGGACTTTGCAGGTGAAACTGTATTGGGCGATGTATACTACGACTTGGCAAAGTTAAATCATAACATTAGTTTCAATCACAATATTGTTCGAAATGGTGGGTTTCTATGCAAAATAGAAAATAGTAATTCTATCTCTGTTGACTTAATGTGTTCACATAAATTGTTAGCTGCAAAAAAAGGATTAATAGATTTTTGCAAAGACAATATGTTGTCAATAAAGAAAATAGAGATGTTAACAGGTATTATTTGGATAAACATGGCACCTTTACATGATAAGTCATTGGGCGATTTTTTGTTTTATTTTGGAAAGCTCCAGCTACATAAATCAATTGAAGGATTTTATAGTTGACTTATGTAAATAAAAAATAAACATGAGTATAAAATGTTCTACAGTAAAACATTAAATGGAGAAACCATGGTCTATGATTGCTTTACTTTCTTTAATGAGTTAGATTTATTAGAGATAAGACTTAACGAACTAGATTCAGTTGTTGATAAATTTGTAATTGTTGAATGTACAGAAACACATTCTAAAGCAAAAAAACAATTATTTTTTGATAAAAACAAGGATAGATTTAATAAATTTAGTGACAAAATTATTCATATTATTGTTGATGACGCACCAGACATAGTACAGAATTTATCACAAAAACCAGATCGTTGGATTGTAGAAAAGTTTCAAAGAAACTGCATAGAAAGAGGTTTAACTAGTTGTGCTGATAACGATATTATTCTAGTTTCTGATATTGATGAAATTCCTAGTAGTTTAGCTGTTCGTAAATCAATAGAGCTTTTAGATAAAAATAATGTTTGTACTGTATCATTTAAACAAAGATTTTTTTATTATTTTTTAAACGGCTTATGTTTTAGCGGCAATACGGAGTATCCATGGCTAGGAACAGTCGCATGCTATTTTAAAAACTTTGCAGGAGGCGATAACACAAGAATGACTAAGGGTCAAAATGCTAATGTTATTAATGACGCAGGCTGGCATTTTTCCTACTTGGGAGGAATCGAGAAAATTGTGAATAAAATAGAGAGTTTTGCACATTCTGAGTTTGACAATAGCAATATTAAAAACAAAGATAGAATTAAAGATAGAATTGATAAGGGTATTGATATTTTTGATAGGGCACGCGGCCCAAGACAGGTATACATTGAAATTGATAAGTCATTTCCTGAGTACTTAAGAAACAATACTGAAAAGTTTAAACATTTAATAAAAGAGACATCATGACAAAAGTAGGTTTAGTTATAACAAATCATTATTCACAAAAATTAAGACCCTATGGCAGGGACTTATTAGATAATGCGTTAAAAAGTTTTATTAATTACGCAAATTTTGATTATGATATAATCATCATAGATAATCAATCAGACAACAAACTAAAGTTTGATAGTCACGATAATATTCACTATACATACATAGAAGACCAATTAAAGAATGGATTGACTGGCGCTTGGAATACAGGAATTAAAGCTGCGAGTAAGCTAGGATGCGACATAATCTTAAATTCAAACGATGATTTAATCTTTAATGAGACCATTAATGATTTTGTTGATTATATTAATAAGAATCCGTTTTCTAGCATGTCAGTTTTTGGTCCATTAACTAATGGTGTAGGTCATCCATTTATACCAATACAATATTCAAATAGCCCAGATCCGACAATGACACGCGAGATATTAAATAAAAATAAATCAGACGGCCTCATTAACGGGTTCTTTTTCGGGTTTACAAATGATTTTTACAAAAGATTTATGTATGATGACGGTGATCTTTTTGCAGAATTTAACAAATTTAATAAATCTTACATTCACAAATATGCTTATGCAGACGGAAAGTGGGGAGGTCAAGAAGGGGAATTCTTTAGATGGTGTGAATTAGATGCAAAAGTATTTGTTGTGGGTGAATGTTGGATAAACCATTTAAAGAAAAAAGACTGGTATAGGACAAGGTGCATTGCAGGCGAGTTCGGGTGGCATCTAACAGAAGGATATCAATAATGAAAAAGGTTTTAATAACAGGAGTTGCAGGACTGCTAGGGTCAAATTTTTCTCGCTACCTTTTAAAAAACGGGTATAGCGTAATTGGGATTGACGACTTATCAGGAGGCTACATCGAGAACATTCCAAATGAATGTACATTTTATAATTTTAATTTGACAAATTCAGAAAAAGTTAATGAAGTATTTGAAAATGAAAAGCCTGATTATGTGTATCACTTTGCTGCATACGCAGCTGAAGGTTTGTCACCTTTTATTAGAAATTTTAATTATACAAATAATTTGTTGGCAAGCGTCAATATTATAAATGCTTGCATAAATAATGATACAAATAAAGTAATTTTTACATCATCTATGGCTGTTTATGGAGAAGGCAGCCCGCCATTTACAGAAGCACAGCTACCCAATCCTGAAGATCCATATGGTATTGCAAAGTATGCTGTTGAATTAGACTTGCAAGTTGCAAAAAAACAATTTGGGTTAAATTACTCAATTGTTCGACCTCACAATGTTGTTGGTAAGTATCAAAACATATGGGACAAGTACCGGAATGTGATAGGCATATGGATAAGGCAGTCTATTGCAGGAGAACCACTTACTATCTTTGGAGATGGATCCCAGACAAGAGCATTTTCAGACATATCATTCTACAATAAGCCCTTTGAAAAGCTAATGACACAGTATGACGGTGAGATATTTAATATAGGTGCAGATAAACCTCATACAATCAATGAAGTGTCTGATATTGTAATAGAAGTTGCAAAAAGCTTCGGAATCAAATCATCTAAGATGTTTCTTGAGCCTCGAAATGAAGTTCATATTGCATACTGTAATCATGATAAGGCAAAGTCTATGCTGGAATTTAGTGACAACACAGATCTTTCAAAGTCTATCGAAGAAATGTTTAGTTGGGCACTGAGTCAAAAAAATAGAAATGTCTTTTACACAAACTACGAAGTAACAAAAAATATTTACAATTTTTGGAAAAAATAATTTGTGAATAAGCGTATACTAAAAAAGGAGATTTAATGTATAATCAAAAGTTTGATTGGAATATGTTTACGACTGATAAGTCTGATATGTTCATTAAAAATAAAAATAATCAAAATTATGTAGAATTAGGTCATGGCTACGGCCGTGCTTATGATAAGCATGTTTTCAGCAACAGAGATAAAGTAAAAAAAGTTTTAGAAATAGGTACTAGAAGCGGAAGTATAGAGCTTTGGATGAATTATTTTCCTAACGCTACTATCTACGGTATCGACTTAGTCGACCCAAGAGTAGATCATGAAAAATTTATTTTTGAAAAAGTTGACCAGTCAAACAGAAATCAACTAAGAAGCTTTTTTGAAAAACACGGTCAAGATTTTGATATCATAATTGATGATGGGCTTCACGCAGCTTTCGAACAGCAAGTGAGTTTTGACGAATGTTTCTTAAATTTAAAAAAGGGAGGGTATTTCATCATAGAAGATATGCACTGTCAAAGAGAAGAAGAAAAAAATGGACCTCATTATCGACCTACTGTAAATACGAATATGGATACTTATGAAATGATAGACCAACTAATAAAAGAAAAAAATACATCGTGTGATATATTGCTACACAAAGATGAGATTTGTAAAAACATAAGTAAGATAGACATAGAATTTGCAAGAAATTGCAGGTGGATAACAATGTCTAAACCGTCTGAAATATTTTTTATTAATAGAAAATGATTACTAAAAATTTGTTATGCAGACTCAATAATAAGACTTAATACAAAGATCAGCTTGAACACAGCCGGTTTCGATAGAAGTAACAATTAATGAGTCAATTAAAGGATAAAAATGAACATAGGAATAATTGGACAAGGTTTTGTAGGAACAGCAGTCAGAGAAGGGTTAAAAAACTTCTATTCAGTACTTGTCTATGATATAAAAGAAGATACATGCCCGAAAGATATGTGTCATTCTCTTGATAGTGTTGTGCAAGAATGTAAAATTATATTTCAATGTCTTCCTACACCAATGAAAAAGTCAGGAGAGTGCGATTTAAGTATAGTAGAAAAATCTCTTAGAAATGTAGACTTGCTATCAAAGAAGCATGACAAAAGACCTATTGTTGTAGTAAAGTCAACAGTTCCCCCTGGCACATGCGAAAGGCTTAATCAAGAGTTTGAAAACATTAATGTAGTTTTTAGCCCTGAATTTTTAACAGAAGCTAACTCAATAGAAGATTTTAAAAATCAAAATAGGATTATTCTTGGAGGTCTACTCCCACATACGACTGAGGTCAAGTTAATGTTTAGAAAGCCATTTCCTCAAATACCAATTGTCAAGACGGGTTATAAGACAGCTGAAATGGTAAAATATTTTATTAACAACTTTCTATCGACAAAAGTTATCTTTGCAAATGAAATGTATCAGATATGTAACATGTTAGATATTGATTATGACAAAGTGGCTGAGTATGCGTTATTTGATGAAAGAATCGGACGGAGTCATCTTGCTGTACCCGGGCCCGATGGTGATTTTGGATATGGCGGGCACTGCTTTCCAAAAGATATAGATGCAATGATACATCTAGTTAGGTCCATGTCCGGGTCGGCACACTTACTAGAACAGGTAAAGCGCAGCAACAATAACATTAGAAAAAATAGAGATTGGGAAAGCATGATGGGTAGGGCAGTAAGTGATGAAGACTAGTTTAGTTGCCGGTGGTTACGGATTTATTGACTCACCAGGTCAATGCTTTGAAGTAAACGCAGTAGGTACCCAGAGGGCCCTAGAATGGTCCAGATTGAACGGTATTAAGAACTTTGTATATTCTAGTACGTCTTCACGCTATGATCACCAGAATCAAATTCCGCTTAACCCTAACATGCCTACTGGTCTCCAAGATTTAACTTGAAAGACATGATAAGCTCCTATTAATGTAAAAATGTAAAAAATATTATATGATTTATGTGCAGGAGTTTTTATGAGTAATTTTCCAACAAACAAGCCACATGTGTCATTTTCTGAAGTCAAGCACTGGAAAGAATGTCCTTATAGGCACAAACTAATATATGTCGACAAAGTCGATATGCATAATCCATCACCGTATTTGGACTTCGGTACAGCTGTTCATGCAGGCTGTGAAAGCTTAATTGAGGGAAAAGAAGTAGATAAAGATAAGCTTCTTACTGATATTAGAAGTGCTTGGAAAAAGTATGATTTTGACAATCCAGAATGGATTGAAAAGCAACCAGACTGGTATAAGAAGCAATATGCGCCGCTAGCTGAGTGGTGTCAGTGGGCAGAAAATATGTGGGATGAAGTAGTCCCATTTTTAAATGAAGAGTTCCCAGGCTGGGTAATTCAAAAAGCTGAAGAAGAACTTTATGAACCTATCAAAAACAAAGATTTATCTTTCAAGGGTTTTATTGACTGTGTGATTAAAGTACCTAAAAAGAGAGGCACTGGTTCAGAGTATTGGATAATCGACTGGAAGACAGCAGGGAAAGGCGGTTGGCGAAGTGATAAAAAACGTGATTTCTTAATGCAA
>TARA_R110000796_G_scaffold236637_6_pt1 | contig 15689 bp, 12 predicted proteins | sample TARA_R110000796 | Tara Oceans TARA_R110000796 (sample SAMEA4397815) | marine metagenome | biome: Polar Biome; feature: [SRF] surface water layer (ENVO:00010504); material: water (ENVO:00002006), including particulate matter (ENVO:01000060) such as... | depth 5 m
CGCTCACTTAGATGCGACTGTTGTATTGTCTCGTCAAATTGCATCTTTGGGTATTTACCCAGCGGTTGACCCATTGGATTCGACTTCACGTCAGTTAGATCCACAGGTTGTTGGCCAAGAGCATTATGATGTTGCAAACGGTGTACAAACTGTATTACAGCGTTATAAAGAGCTGAAAGACATTATTGCTATCTTGGGTATGGATGAATTGTCAGATGATGACAAAACCATGGTATTCCGAGCACGTAAGATTGAGCGTTTCTTATCTCAACCTTTCTTCGTAGCAGAAGTCTTCACTGGTTCTCCTGGTAAGTACGTTTCTCTTAAAGACACCATCCGTGGCTTCAAGGGTATCTTGGATGGTGAGTTCGATCACATCCCAGAGCAAGCGTTCTACATGGTTGGCTCTATCGATGAAGCTGTCGAAAAAGCTAACAAAAAGAAATAACTAGGCCGTAAAGCTTAGTTCTTTAAGGAGAACTTGATGGCAGCCAAAACAGTCCAACTTGATATTGTTAGTGCAGAAAACAGCATCTTCCATGGCCAAGTTAGCTTTTTAGAAGTTAATGGTGCTGAAGGTGAGTTAGGTATTATGCCTAACCATGTTGCGTTACTGACAAAAATCAAGCCTGGTATGGCGCGCTTTATCAAGCAAGATGGCAGTGAAGAAGTGTTGTATTTATCAGGTGGTTTACTTGAAGTACAACCTACTGCAATTTCAGTGCTTGCTGATGTAGCATTACGTGCCGATGATATTGATGAAAAAGCTGCTTTAGAAGCCAAAGAACGTGCAGAGCAAGCAATTGCTAATGCCGGTACTGACTTCAATTATGAAGCTGCTACAATCGAGTTAGCCAAATCTTTGGCTCAATTACGTGTTGTTGAATGCATCAAGAAAAATATCACCAGATAATCTGATTATTTGACGCTTAAAAGGCGACTCTTACGAGTCGCCTTTTTTATTGCCTATTACTGGCTAACTTAGCGCCTTTGTTTTCCCTTTGGTTGATATTCCGCTAAAATGACCGCAAATCTCTATCTGTTCAATAAAGGAATGCTCAATGTCGTTAAATGTTGTGATCTTAGCTGCAGGAAAAGGAACTCGGATGCGCTCAGATCTGCCTAAAGTGCTGCATCCCATTGCCCATAAAAGTATGGTGCAACACGTTATCGATACTGCCAATTCTTTAGGTTCATCGGCTATTCAGTTAGTGTATGGCTATGGTGCAGATAAATTACAAGCGGCTTTAGGTGAGCAAGCATTAAATTGGGTATTGCAAGCAGAACAACTCGGTACCGGCCATGCCGTTGCCCAAGCTAACCCAAATATTAACGACGACGACACGGTATTAATTCTTTATGGTGATGTGCCGCTAATTCAACAATCGACCTTAGAAGCTTTATTGGCTGTTCGTCCTACAAATGGTCTTGCTATCTTAACTGTCAATTTACCTAACCCTACCGGTTATGGTCGTATCGTTCGTGAACAGGGTAAAGTAGTCGGAATTATTGAACAAAAAGATGCTAACGCTGAGCAGTTAGCTATTAACGAAGTGAACACCGGCATTATGGCGGTACCAGGTAAGCAGTTAAAAGCATGGTTAAATCGTTTATCTAATAATAATGCTCAAGGCGAATACTATTTGACTGACATTATCGCCATGGCTAATGTTGATGGTGTTGAAATTACCACCTCACAACCACAATCAGCTATTGAAGTCGAAGGCGCTAATAACCGCGTACAACTTGCGCAATTAGAGCGAGCTTATCAAGCTCGAGCTGCTGAAAAAATGATGCTTGAAGGCGCTAATTTACGCGACCCTGCTCGTATTGATATTCGTGGCGACGTGTCTGTTGGTATGGACGTGATGATTGATGTTAACGTTATTTTTCAAGGTAAAGTAACCTTAGGTAATAACGTGACAATTGGAGCCGGCGCGATTTTGATTGATTGCGACATTGCCGATAATGCAGAAATTAAACCTTATACTATCGTTGAAGGCGCTAAGCTTGGACAAGCTGCCAGTGCTGGACCTTTTGCTCGTTTACGCCCAGGGGCAGAGCTTAAAGAAGATGCTCATATTGGTAACTTTGTTGAAATTAAAAAGAGCGTATTAGGTAAAGGTTCTAAAGCTGGTCACTTAGCCTATTTAGGCGATGCACAAATTGGTGCTGGGGTTAATATAGGTGCCGGTACGATTACCTGTAACTATGACGGTGCCAATAAGTTTATTACCACTATTGAAGATGGTGTATTCGTCGGTAGCGATACCCAACTTGTTGCACCTGTGACAATCGGTAAAAATGCTACTTTAGGTGCTGGTTCAACCATAACCAAAGATGTAGCAGAAAATGAACTGGTGATTACGCGCGTTAAACAGCGTCATATTACGGGTTGGCAACGGTCGATTAAAATTAAAAAGTAGATTTTTATACTGATTATTCTAAAGCGGCCATTGGTCGCTTTTTTATTGTCTTAAAGATTATGAATATTAAACTTACCAAATAAAATCACAAAAAGAGATAATTTAAGCTTAAATTCATTTTAGTATGTTGGCTCAATGCATTGGTTTCTATATATTTTTGATATATATCACAGTCAATTGTAAATATTAAAAAAGAAGTTTAAATGGAAACACTTCTCATTTATATTACTCTCGTTTGTTGGAGTAGAGGTTTCATTGAGGAGTTGTAAATGGTATTTAAATATTCAGTTATAGGTTTAGCAGTTGGTTCAGCATTAATGACGATGCCGGTAATGGCTGAAGTATCTAGTGATACAAACATAGAACGTATTAATGTTGTGGGTCGAACTTTTAACGATTATAAAGTCGGTACAGCATCTGGTGCTATGCGCGGTGATATCGACCTAATGGATACCCCACAGTCAGTCAATGTTATCCCTGATTTTGTCACCGATGAACAATTGGCAACTAACCTTGCTGAAGTATTAGTGAATGATTCAAGTGTAACAGCAGGGACTACACGCTGGAACCGCCAGGTTTTCAGTATCCGTGGCTTTGAATTAGATTCTGGTAATGGTTATTTAATTAATGGCCACCAGCAATGGTCTCACTACATACAACCTATTGAAACTCTACAACAAGTTGAAGTGCTAAAAGGTCCTTCTAGTATGTTGTATGGCCAATCTGGTCCAGGTGGTTTGGTGAATATGGTAACCAAAAAGCCGACTTATGATTCTATGCTTAATGTAGGTGTCGACACTGATGGTTACGGCTCTACCCGTGCACAGATTGATGCTGGAGGCAGTTTAAATGATGCCCAAAGTATTCGATATCGTGGTGTGTTAGTAAAGCAAGACACAACATATTGGCGTGAATATTCAACCACAGAAGAAAACCAAGATCGTGATCGTTGGTTAGGTTATCTTAATATGGAATTTGATTTAACAGATGATGTATTGCTATCTGTTAAATACGATCACACTCAAGATAAAGCCGGTATTGATGCGGGTGGTTGGTTAGACTCTCAAGGTAATGTTATAGGCAATAATAAAACTATTTGGGATGCTCCTTGGGCCTTTACCGATAATACGGTTTCAAATTTAGGTGCAGATCTTACTTGGCATATTAGTGACGACTGGAAAATTAAAGCCGGTTATAACGATCAGCAATTCAATCGTCAACGTTTCGACTCTGCGCCACAATATACCACTGCTCCTTTTAGCAACGGTTACAGCATTAAACCATTTGATCGCTATGATGACTGGCAACATAAAACCGCTTATATCGATTTTACTGGCGAGTTTGATTTTGCAGGAGTTCAACACCAGTTATTGATAGGTGCAAACTATCTAGATTATTTCTATCAACAACAGATCCAGCGTGGAACAAGCCAAACAGTTATTCCTGGGCAGCCAGTTATTAAGCCTGATCTTGATTATCATCTAAGTAGCAAAGGCGATCCGAGCGAATACAAATATTATGGTTTCTATTTACAAGATTTAATGACCGTAAACCAACATTGGAAGTTGCTTGCTGGTGTACGTTATGACGAGCAAAAGAAAGACGGCTTAGGTCAGAACAGTTATGCGGTATCGCCTAAGTTTGGGGCTATTTACTCGCCAATGGAAAATGGCAGTATTTACGTTAACTATTCAAAAAGTTTTACTCCACAAGGTGCTGTTAATAATCAATTTGACGTTAACGATGAACTGGATTTAAAACCTGAATATGGTATTCAGTACGAAGTGGGTACCAAATGGGAACTGTTTGACGATAGCTTATTACTCACTGCGGCTGTATTTGATATCACTGTTGAGAATATTACAATATCTGAAGTATTACCGACTCCAATAGATTCCTATACTGATATCACTACCCAAGGTGGTGAGCAGAAACATCGTGGATTTGAAGTGGGCGCTCAAGGTCAGTTAAGTGACGATTGGTTCATGACATCTTCAATGATGTACCTTGATGCTGAATATCACACGGGTGATGAACGTGAAGGTAAAACACCCGTTGATGCGCCGGAATGGTCGGCTAATATCTGGACTCGCTATGAAATGACTGAAGACTTTGCGATAAACTTTGGTGCTATCTACGTTGGTGAGCGTTTTGCCAACACCGATAACAGTATTAGTAAAGACGGTTATATCCGTTTCGATATCGGCGCAGCCTATACTATGGATGTTATGGGGAAAGACGTCAGTGTACGCGCCAATGTCAGAAATCTATTCGATACCGACTATATTGAAGGTGGTCAGTATAATATGGTCACCATTGGCCAAGATCGTAATTTCAGTGTTGCCGCCGAAGTTAAATTCTAATATTAACGAAGGTTTTATATTTTAAAAACTAACGTGTATTGATTAATCAATTAAAAGCCTCTGCATATGTCAGAGGCTTTTTTTGTACTTTTATTTCAATTTTTGAGCGATAAGATCTAGATAAAGTTTCATTTGATGCTAAAATATCTTTCGTTTCGAAACTTATATGAAAGATAGTTAATTTAAATGACTAAACGTAACACCCAACAACGTCGTCATTCGATCATTAAATTGGTTAATGAGCAAGGCGAAGTCAGTGTCGATGAGTTGGCGAATCTATTTGCCACTTCGGAAGTCACTATTCGCAAAGACTTAGCCATGCTTGAAACTCATGGACTATTATTACGACGTTATGGTGGTGCGGTGCCTGTACCTCAAGAAATGACCCAAATAGTCAGCGAAAACCTATCATTAAATAAACAAGCTATTGCCGCTAAAGCCGCTGAGCTGATCCGCGACCATAACCGGATCATCATCGACAGTGGTAGCACTACATCCGGAATTGTTCAGCAGCTTAATGACAAGCGTGGCTTGGTGGTGATGACGAATTCGCTGCAACTGGCAAACGCTATTCATGAACTTGAAAATGAACCGACATTATTGATGACCGGTGGCACCTGGGACCCTCACTCAGAGTCTTTTCAGGGCCAAGTGGCAGAGCAAGTATTACGGTCATATAACTTCGACCAACTTTTTATCGGTGCCGATGGTATCGACCTCGATCGTGGCACCACCACATTTAACGAACTAACCGGCTTAAGTAAAGTAATGGCTGAAATGTCTCGTGAAGTCGTGGTGTTATTAGAGTCGACTAAAATTGGCCGACGGATCCCTAATCTAGAATTACCTTGGGATGTGGTTAATGTCTTAGTTACCGACGACAACATCACCCAAGAAGCCGTTAACACTATTGCAGCACATGGTGTCAGAGTAATCCTCGCACCATACGCTAAGTAAACAAAATTAAATTGAAACAGTAAAGGAAACAACAAACATGTGTGGAATCGTAGGCGCAGTGGCGCAAAGGGATGTTGCAGAAATTTTAGTAGAAGGCTTACGTCGTCTAGAATACCGTGGTTATGACTCAGCTGGTGTTGCTGTTATCCATCAAGGTGAGTTAAGCCGTACTCGCCGTGTTGGTAAAGTACAAGAGTTGTCATCGGCACTAGATGCTGCACCGTTAAGCGGCGGCACTGGTATTGCCCATACTCGTTGGGCAACTCATGGTGAGCCAAGCGAACGCAATGCACATCCACATTTATCTGAAGGTGATATTGCTGTTGTTCATAACGGTATTATTGAAAACCACAGTAAATTGCGCGAGATGCTAAAAGGTTTAGGTTACGTATTTTCATCTGACACAGACACCGAAGTTATTTGTCACCTTGTTCATCATGAACTAAAAACAGCTGCTACCTTATTAGTGGCAGTACAAGCGACAGTAAAACAGCTTGAAGGTGCCTACGGTACAGTTGTTATCGACCGTCGTGATAGCGAACGCATGGTTGTTGCCCGTAGCGGAAGCCCATTAGTCATTGGTTATGGTTTAGGTGAAAATTTTGTTGCCTCAGATCAATTAGCATTACTACCTGTAACGCGTTCATTTGCCTTTTTAGAAGAAGGCGATGTCGCCGAAATTACGCGTCGCGAAGTTAACATTTTTGATATTAATGGCAACGCCGTTGAGCGCGAAATGAAAGAGTCGGAAGTGACTCATGATGCAGGTGACAAAGGCGAATACCGTCACTACATGTTAAAAGAGATTTACGAACAACCAACGGCAATTGCGCATACTTTAGAAGGTCGTATTGCGGGTGGTAAGGTTTTAGATTCAGCTTTTGGTGAAAATGCCGCTGAATTTTTAAAAGACATTAAACACGTGCAAATTATTGCCTGTGGTACCAGTTACCACGCGGGTATGGCAGCGCGTTACTGGTTAGAAGATTGGGCTGGCGTATCGTGTAATGTTGAAATTGCATCTGAGTTCCGTTATCGCAAATCGCACCTGTTCCCAAATAGCTTGTTAGTGACTATTTCACAATCTGGTGAAACAGCGGATACGTTAGCTGCAATGCGCCTAGCAAAAGAAATGGGCTACAAAGCCACTTTAACTATTTGTAACTCAGCAGGTTCATCGTTAGTACGTGAATCTGACATGGCTTACATGATGAAAGCTGGCGTAGAAATTGGTGTTGCATCAACTAAAGCCTTTACTGTACAACTTGCTGGCTTGTTAATGTTAACAACAGTTATTGGTCGTCATAATGGCATGTCTAGCGACATGGAAGCAGCTATTACTCAAAGCTTGTTATCAATGCCAGCTAAAGTGGAACAAGCGCTTGGCTTAAATGATGCAATTGCAGAATTAGCAGAAGACTTTGCCGACAAGCAACATGCATTATTCTTAGGTCGTGGTGATCAATACCCAATCGCGATGGAAGGTGCATTAAAGCTAAAAGAGATTTCATATATTCACGCCGAAGCTTACGCATCTGGTGAGTTAAAGCACGGTCCATTAGCCTTGATTGATGCAGATATGCCAGTTATCGTGGTTGCACCGAACAATGAATTACTCGAAAAGCTTAAATCAAACGTTGAAGAAGTGCGTGCTCGTGGCGGACTAATGTATGTGTTTGCCGATGTTGATGCTGAGTTTGAATCAGATGAGACTATGAAAGTCATTCCAGTGCCACACTGCGATGAGTTCATGGCACCGTTGATTTACACCATTCCATTACAATTATTGTCATATCATGTGGCATTAATTAAAGGTACCGACGTAGACCAACCTCGAAATTTGGCTAAAAGCGTAACGGTAGAGTAAGGTTCTGAATTAAAATGAAATTTGTATTTTAGTAGGCTTCAAAACTTGCAATGAATATAGCGACTAACTGAAAAGTTAGAAACTAAATTAAAAAGCGGCTGACTCATTGAGTTGCCGCTTTTTTGTTTGGGGCTGCTAGTATAAACATGGCTACATTTTTGTTTTACCAGTTTATGGCGCAAGGATCTTGTTGGTTATTTTCTGAGGTCTGCTTTGCTTGATCAATAATGTATTCGAATGCCCCCATCTCACCATAATCTACATTTAGCGATAACCAGTATTCTGTTTTTTTTCGACTACGAAGCACCATGTTCATGGCAATGTTTGCTTCTTCATTAAATGTATCTAATGCTTTTTGTGCAGAGGCGTTTTCAGCTACTCCTTCAGAATCATCATATTTCTCCAGCACATTCTTTTGCATAGATAAACCCATTTGATGAGTTAATAGTCCACCTTTTGATTCAATTAATTTTTCACTGGTTTCTAAACATATATTCAATAATACAGCATTGTCGGTATCAGTTTTTTTGCATAACTTAGCAAGTGGTGCATAATTTGTTTTATATCTTGTTGCTGCAATACCAAGCACCGCTATTTTTAGCGAAAAATCATCATTCGCTCCCGCTTCTTTAAGGGCTAAATCGACTGTTGAGAAATAGTCTCCGGAATATTCGTTATAACGTTGAGAATGAGTAAACTGGGTCAGTGACGTTTTTGCTTTTTCTATATTTGCTGACTTCAGCTGATATAATGCCATTTGCAACAATAGAGCGCCGTTTTGGTTATCGGTATTTAACGCTCTTTGCATCATAACTTCATCACAGACTGTTGCTGTGGAATTACTGCAAAGTAGCATAAGGTTAAAAGCTAATAACTTATTGCTTGGATATGTTTGTGTTAGTTTGTCTAAATTTTCTATATCGACTTCAATCGATTTATTCCTGTTGATAAAAACCGAAGCAATACGTGCTTGTTGAGTTTGCTGTTGTTTAATATTGTCGAAAATAGAGTCTTGGTTAGCCGAATACTGATTAACGCTATCCTCAATTATAGGGTCAGTAAACATTTCTGCTATACCATTACAGCGCACCATTTCTTGGGGGGGGATATTTTTCGGGGCACTATCAGTTTGATTTATGGTTTGCGAGTATTGATAATTTTGCAATGTGGATGGTTGCCGCTCATCATCGGTTTTAACTTGCAACACATTTGCAGTCGGAGTTTTATTTTTATTAAAAATAAAAAATAGCGCAACTACAAGTAATGCTGTACCGACAAACACAAATTTTTGTTTCATTAAACAGTCCTTTTTGAATATTACCAGCCCATACTGCAGATTTAATACTCAGTTCACAATAGGTATTAGCTAGGCTTTTTCTGTTTGTAATTATCGATTTTTATTAGCCCATTAAGCGGGTGTTTTGTATGAGTATTTACTGTAAATTTAAACTTGGTTTACTATCACCATAAAAATTACTCAATAGATGAGGAGTTTGCATGAAGTTAAAAAAACAATCTCGGACGAGAGAAGCTTGCTGCTGTAACGTTATGTTTAGGTACTGCGCTCGGTACTACTTTTATGATAGCGAATGAAACTCCTTTTATTGCATCGATGTTGGCGATTATTGTTGTTGGGGTTTATATCAATATCGTGTCTGGTAAATGGTAATTTATTGATTAGCGTTGATGAGTTTTAGTGATCTATTATCTAAAGGAGTTAGATTTGTGTATCAGATTAAAAACAAAGCGGATTATTTAGGTTTTGCCTTTATCGTTTCTTCAATACATATGTTTATTTATTGCGTTCCTGTTGCTGGGTGTTTAATTGCGATTACCGTTTCAAGCGCTGGGTTCCCATTCGAATTTTTCTTAGAAAATTATTTATTAACGATTTACATGATTGTATCTATGGTTAGTTCAGCGTTATACCTCACTAAAAGTAAGTCGCTCAGCATTGAAAATTTTCAGTTGGCTTTTAAGTATAGTTTTTTGCCTGTTTTGAGTGCGGCTCTTCTTGTTTTATGTATTTTTATACTCAATGTCGTTTACTTCTTATCTAGAGTTTAAGCCGTTTGGCATATCTATAGAGTACCTTGATTGTTAGGATTTTCAGAATTCTTAGCTTAGTTAGTGTGCTCTCTTTTATTTTATTGGGTTACATTAAGCAAAAAAGGGAACAGATACTGTTCCCTTTTTGATTAGATCCATTTAGCTGTTACCAAACGCGAGCAACGAGTCCTTTGAGGTAATAACCTTCTGGGAATGCGCTACTAATTGGGTGGTCGCTTGCTTGGTGCATGCGTTCAATAAATTGCACTTCACGCTTGGCATCAAGTGCAGCATCGGCAACCACTTTTTGGAATAGGTCTGACTGCATTAAGCCTGAACACGAGAACGTCAGTAATATTCCGCCTGGATTAAGTAATTGCATCGCAATCATATTGATGTCTTTATAACCGCGACATGCGCCATCGAGTTGTGACTTATTGTCGGCAAATTTAGGCGGGTCTAAGACAATAACATCAAAGGTTTTACCTTCATCTCGGTACTGGCGTAGTAATTTGAATACGTCAGCTTCGTTATAATTTACATGGTCATCATTAAGGTTGTTAATGGCCATATTATCGCGAGCAGTTTGCAGCGCTAAGGTTGATACATCGACGTTTTCAATACTCGCAGCGCCAGCTTTGGCAGCATACAAGCCAAAAGTACCGGTGTAACAGAAGCAGTTAAGCACTGATTTACCTTTGACAAAACGGGCTGCCATGGCACGGTTGTCACGTTGATCCAGATAGAAACCTGTTTTATGACCTTTAACAACATCGACGGCAATCTTAATACCATTTTCTTCGATGATCACGGGCATAGCAGGTAACTCCCCGTGCAGTAATCCTACTACAGGAACTAAGCCTTCTTTCTTTCTTGAGTCAACATCTGAACGCTCATAGACCGCGCAGTCCGGATATTGAAGAACCAGTTGCTCAACGATAGTATCGCGCCACTTTTCAGCACCAGTACTCAATAACTGACATACCAGAACATTGGCATAACGGTCTATGGTGATACCGGGTAAACCGTCCGATTCAGCGGCAATTAAGCGATAGCCCGTTAGACCTTGTTCGCGGATCAAATCATCACGACCCGCTTGGGCTCTTTTAATGCGTCGGGCGAAAAAATCGGCATCGATAGTTTCTTCTTTGTCGAAGGTCCATATCCGCACTTGGATTTGAGATTCTGGCGACCAGGCACCGCGTCCGAGCCAATGCCCGTCGTGCGCCACTACTTCAACAGTGTCACCAGCTTGCGGTTTTCCGCCATTGACGTTGTGAATTCCATTGGAAAATATCCAAGGGTGGCGACGCTCTAATGAACGTTCGCGGCCAGGTTTAAGTTTAATTCTGATAGCCATGGTATTGCCTAATGTAAAGTATAAAAGGGGTAAAAAGAGTTACCGCGCTCCCGATAACGATGGCATATAAACCTAATCGAAATTCATTATTTACTTGGGGGCAATGACTCAATAATTGAATGCATTAGCCTGGGGGCGACGAAGTGGGATCATAGCCTGTTTTGAGCCTAAAAACCTGACAAATAATTAAATGGTAAGCCTAGAGTTGAATGGTTAACGTCAATTCTGATGATTGAATTAATAATTATTGTTTATTCCATCATGTATTAACGTTTTTTTGTTGAGTTGGAGTGAGCTTAAAGGTTGATGCACAATCAAGTATGGCTACATGATAGTGATGATCGACTGATTAACGAGATGCTTTTGCTCACAGCTAAAACAACCCAACAAGCATTCAGCGGCAACGATGCCCCCAGTATTTGAACACACTGATTATTGGTACTAGATAGTGACAATGATACTTGATTAGGCAACGACATTACCACGCGAAAAAACCAGAATGTAGCCTTTAAAGGGCAGTGCTAAATAGTCGGTGTGTATTGGTTTAAAATGGCTGCTGATAAAACCGAACTCTGCTAATTTTACACTGAGTTTATTTTTTCGGCCTCGGCCTGGGTCTACGATAATGACGTCACATTTTTCACTGGCATGGTTTTTAATAAAATAAGCCAATAACTGCACATGCTCATCTTCGTACAATAAATCACTGCCGATGATGACATCAAAGAGTCCCAGCTTGCTGGTATCATTGGCCCAATCTACTCGCTCAAAAGCAATGTTTTTACCATTGTTGAGTTTTGTGTTTCGATTAAGGAACTGCTCAACTTCTGGGTGATAGTCGGTTGCGGTTATATCGGCATGTTTTTCATTAAGAAGTAAGCTTGATAGTGCTATTCCACAGCCTATTTCTAGAATTCTTTTACCTTCGGTTTTGTAATCCAACATATAGTTAGCCAGCACTAAACTTGATGGCCATACAATGCCAAAAATAGGCCAGCTCGCAGAGGATATTCCAAGTTTTTCAGCTATGCCTGTAGGGTCATAAAATTCTTGATTATTACGTAAGGTACATAGATGAACATCTATGTCACCAAATTCAACTGTTTGGTAGCTTAAGCGTAGAGCTGTCATTGGGCCGTCTCAAAAATTGAGCGCTCAGCCAGCTATCGAGGACAAATAAATGACAAAACGAAGAGGTTTTAGTTAGGTTATAGCAGTTCGTTAGAAAGGCAATGTATTTAATAACGGTCAGGTTTTATTCGACTCATATTTTTGTTAAAAGCATCATAGTATTGTATTTTTAACTACGCTTTGGAATTCAACTGGACTACTGATCTATTCAAACATTAATTCCTTCATAACGGAAAAAACCAACGTAAACAGCTTGATTTTCCTCATTATTGCACCAGATTGGCACCTCTATAGTTTCTTCAAAAAAACCATTTATATCAATTCAGAATATAATTCAGGCCCGTCATCAGTTTGAACATTTTTTATCAATGATTGTTTCTGTTGTGATATTTAACTGTAATTTTAGCTTATTAAATATGTGACATACGTATCATAAACTTAATGATAATGGTTTGCATTAACATATTCGTTATGTATAATTCACGAAAATTTACATTTATTTACACAGCTTCAAGATTGTTCACATTATCTAATTGGGATGGAATATGAAAAAAACGTTAATTGCTGCAACACTATTTAGTCTTTTGGCTAGTAATCAAGCTATGGCTTCTGACGAAACAACGGAACTACGCCAGATTATTGAGCAGCAGCAGAAAGTGCTTAAAGATCTTGAAAAGCGTCTTGAGCAAACTGAAAAGCGTGTAGAAACTACTGCAGATGTAGTAGAAGCAACTGCATCAAGCAAGTCGGCAACCACTATTGGTGGTTATGGTGAATTACACTATAACAACATTAGCAATAACCAAACGGGTACCGACAAGAAAGAATTCGACTTCCACCGTTTCGTTTTATTTGTAGGTCACGAGTTTAACAGCACTACTCGTTTTTTCTCTGAACTAGAAGTTGAGCACTCAATTGCCGGTGAGAGTAAAAAAGGCGAAGTTGAGTTAGAGCAAGCTTATATCGAGCACGACTTTAATGAGATGCTTACCGCTAAAGCAGGTTTATTTTTAATGCCAGTGGGTATTATCAACGAAACTCACGAACCAACAGTATTTTACGGTGTTGAGCGTAACCCAGTAGAAAAAGACATTATTCCTGCAACATGGTGGGAAGGTGGTTTAAACCTTAATATTAAAGCGGCTCCAGGTTTAGCGTTTGACACTGCAGTGACATCTGGTTTGTATTTGGATGAAAGCTCAGGCTATAAAATCCGTAACGGTCGTCAAAAAGTATCTGAAGCAAAAGGCGAAGATTTAGCTTATACCGGTCGTGTAAAATACACTGCAGTACCGGGTTTAGAATTAGCTGCCACGGTTCAGTACCAGTCTGACTTAACTCAAGGTACTGCTGGTGTTGATAGCGCTTCTGCTACATTGTTAACCGCACACGCTATTTACAGCATTGAAAACTTTACTGTTAAGGCTTTATTCGCCCAGTGGGATATTGATGGTAAAGAAGCTGAAGCATTAGGTCGCGATAAGCAAAATGGTTTCTATATTGAGCCTTCTTACCGCATTAATGAACAGTTTGGTGTGTTTGCTCGTTATAACGAGTGGGACAACAATGCCGGTGATAGCGCTGACACCAAGAAAAAACAAACCAACGTGGGTGTTAACTACTGGTTACACGAAAACGTAGTGTTTAAAGCTGATTACGAAAACATTGGTGGAGCTGCAGATTCAGACGGTTTCAACCTAGGTGTTGGTTACCAGTTCTAATTGCTGAGCATTCAGTAAAAAGACACTCCGATAAAACAGATTATCGGTAAAATTATGGGTGCCAACAGTGTATATTGTCGGCACCCTTATTTTTACTCTTGGCTAAGGATTGATATGCAGGCAATATTACGATCATATTTGATGCTATTTATGATGGGATTAGCTGTTTATTCGTCGGCGTTTAGTGCTGTAGCAACACAGTATCAGTCAAATGACGCCTTTATTAACCAAGCATTTAATGGCAATGCTGGCGAGTCTAAAGTGTTGTGGTTAGACGATGATCTAAAGCAAGCCATAGAAGCTATTTTAGCCCATCGTTTTAATAAAATGCGTATGCGCTACTGGCAACACAATGATGAAACCGTTTGGATAATGGACGAAATAGGCAAAGAGTCGCCGATTACGGTCGCTATTCATATTAAAGACCATCAAATTGTGCGGACTAAAGTGTTGGTTTATCGTGAAAGTCGCGGTGACGAGGTTCGTCATGATTTTTTTACAGACCAATTTAAGCTGGCCAAGTTAGATGATCAACATCAGCTTGATAAGCATATAGACGGGATTACTGGTGCGACATTATCAGTAAGAGCGTTAACTAAGTTATCGCGCATTGCATTATTACTTCATGCGCATGTGGTGCACTAAGCCACGTTTCAATTCAAGCGGATCATTTCAAGCAGGTTAGTGTGACTAAAACATCTCGACGTAACCGTTTTAGACTTAAGATTTTGCGAGCCCTTCGTCCTTGGCATCGTCGCTTAGGATTAGTGAGTGCATTGTTTATCTTATTGTTAGTGCTTACAGGCGTAGCAATAAACCACAGCGATGATTTTGGTTTAGACCAAACACCAGTTACCCAGTCGTGGTTGCTTGATTATTATGGTATTGCTGCACCTTCTCATGTTGCTCAGTTTGGTATTGCACCGTCTGCATTATATATTACCGATAATTTGTTGTGGCAAAACCAACATATGATTTTAGAGGCAAATACGACCTTAATCAGTGCCAGCTATGTCGATAACATGCTGGTGGCCATAGATGCACAGCAATTGTATTTGTTTAATGATCTTGGTCAATTGCAAGAAACTCAAAATGCCAGCACAGGTCTTCCATCTGGTTTGTTAGCGCTAGCGATTGTAGATGGGCGGGTGTGGTTAAATACCGACAATGGCGTTTATCAAGCCGACGAACAACTCATCGATTGGCAAGCTATTGCGCCGTTAACAACGCCAGTCGCTTGGCTGAGTGAAAGTGACGTTGTAGACAAAGAGGTTGTTAATCTTGCTCGCAGTGCTAATTTGCATTGGCAACGTGTGATACTCGATTTACATAGTGGACGTTTATTTGGTCATTTAACGGTTTGGTTGTGGGACTTATTTGCGCTAGCATTGTTAATGGTATCTCTCAGCGGCTTTTGGATTTGGTTAAAACAAAAACCACCGAGATAGTCTATTCAATAACTATGTTTAGCGTTCAAATTGCTCAACTGTGTCGGTTAGCTTGTCAGCTAAATTACTCAACAAATTACCAGCCTCGCTAATTTGATGATTACCCTCAGAAACTGACTCACCTAATAGCGTGAAATCTTGCACTTTAAGTTTAACGGTATTCGCTTGCTGCTGTGAAGCTTGTGCTAGCATGGCAGATTCTTGGCTGACGGTAGCAAGAGACAAAATAAGTTGGCGGCTCTGTTCAAGCGTTATCACTAACTGATTTGCTAATGATACTGAGTGTTGTGCTTTTTGTTGGTTTGATGCCATATTGTCGACCGCAGATTGAATTGAATCGACAATATTGGCCAGCATTGTATTTATT
>TARA_R110000796_G_scaffold13382_6_pt1 | contig 15676 bp, 16 predicted proteins | sample TARA_R110000796 | Tara Oceans TARA_R110000796 (sample SAMEA4397815) | marine metagenome | biome: Polar Biome; feature: [SRF] surface water layer (ENVO:00010504); material: water (ENVO:00002006), including particulate matter (ENVO:01000060) such as... | depth 5 m
CCCAGGAGATCGACACCGTGAAACGTGAGCAACTGATTCAAACCCTAGGCTTAGCCGCTTCAGCCACCGATGAGCAGATCGACACTGCTATCGCTGCGCTAAAAGCTGCCAAGGCAGACGCAGACGCGTTCCGCACAGCACTAGGTGCCAAAGACGACGCGAAGCCATCTGAAGCCGTGGCCGCGCTCAAAGCCTCAAGTGCGGCAGCCCCTGCTGATATGAGCCAGTACGTGCCTGTTGAGGTGTACCAGGAAGCCACACAGCAACTGGCCGCGCTCAAGTCAGGCAGTGAAACCGCTGAGCTGGACGCATTGATCAAGGAAGGCTTGGACGATGGTCGCATCCCTGGCCAGAAAACGGCGGATTGGCTGCGTACAAAAGGCATTGCTGCGTGTAAGGCGCATTTAGAAGGCGCGCCCAGCATCGCCGCGCTGAAATCCACCCAAACCCAAGGCAAGCCGCCGGAAGGTGCCGAGGTGAAAGGCGACGGCAAGCTGACTGAGACAGAGCTGGCAGTGTGCAAAAGCATGGGTATCTCGCCCGAGAAGTACCGCGAAGCCAACCCCGTACCCGCTGCATAAGCAGGCGCACTAACCCAACAGGCAAGAGGATCACCCCGTGACCGCTGCAACCCAAAACCGAAACACCCCGCACCGCTTAGGGCTGTCTCGCGGCCATCTGGTCGCTGCGGCTACCGAGTGTTTCGCGGGCACCATCGCTGTCATCAACGCCGATGGCTTTACCGAGCCAGGCACTACCGCCACAGGCCTGACCGCTGCCGGTGTGTTTGAGCACTACCAGGACAACACCGACGGTGCCGATGGCGACCAGTCCGTGGAAGTGAAGCGCGGCAATTTCCGCTTCGCTAACTCTGCCAGTACCGATGCGATCACCGCCGCTGACATTGGCCAGGTCTGTTACATCGTCGATAACCAGACCGTTGCCAAAACCGATGGCACCGCTACCCGTTCCCCCGCTGGCATTGTCGACGACGTCGACGACAACGGCGTGTGGGTCAACATCGACCCGACTAACGGCGTTGCCGCTAGCGCCTGATAAGGACTGATTTCATGAATCTTACTTCCGCCAATTTGAAGGTGCTGTTCCAGGCCTATAACACCGCCTTCCAGCAGGGCTTTACCTCCATGGGGGAACAGGCAGCGCTATATGAGCTGTTTTGTACCACCGTGCCCAGCACCACTGCCGTTGAGGTGTACCCCTTCCTCAAGAGCCTGCCGCGCATGCGCGAATGGCTGGGCGATCGGGTCATTCACAGCCTGGAAGGTGCGGCGTTCAGCATCAAGAACCGCAAGTTCGAGCTGACCGAAGGTGTGCCACGGGATTCCATAGAAGACGACACCTATGGCCTGTGGTCGCCCATCTTCCAAGAGTTTGGCCGTAGCTCACGTGAGCACCCGAACGAGCTTGCCGTGGAAGTGCTTGAGCAAAACCCGGAGTGCTACGACGGCCAGCCGCTGTTTGATGCCGACCACCCGGTGCTTGATGAGTCGGGTAAAGAGGTCTCCGTCAGTAACGATATGGGCGGCACAGGTGACGCCTGGTACGTGATGGATAACACCCGCGTGATCAAAGCGGTCATGTTCCAAAAGCGGCGTGATTACAACTTCCGCTCGATTACTGATCTCAACGACACGCAAGTGTTCATGACCGACAAGTTCTTGTTCGGTGTGGATGCCCGTGTGGAAGCGGGTGCCGGTCTCTGGCAGCTCGCCGTGCGTTCTCGTCAGCCGTTTACCCCCGAGAACTACGAAGCAGCGCGACAAGCATTAACGAAGTTGAAAGGCGACCATGGCCGCCCGCTCGCGCTGCGCCACTCGCACACCATGGTGCCCAACTCTATGGAAGGGGCTGCCCGTGCCGTGCTGCAGAGCACGCTCGCCGCCGGTGGTGAAACCAACAAATGGGCGAACACCTCGACCCTGGTGCTGAACCCCTGGTTAACCAGCGCTTAACGGCACGTTAAACCGCAATTCGCAGTGCCTGCTTAGGCGGGCACTGCGCAACGGAGAGCAACACCATGACCACACGTAAACAGAGCGCTGCTGCCAAGGCTAAGCAAGAAGATAAGGCGAAGGCAGAAGCGACTGAGCCAAAAGACGCACCGGTAACGGAAACGCTAGCCGATGCAGTAGCGCCAAATGCTGAGCAGGAAGCCCAGGCCAGCGCAGAAGCGGCTACAGCAGCAGAAGCGACTGAGGAAAAAGCCGAGCCGGTACCGGAAGCACCGACACCGGCTGATGCCGTAGCGCCCAACGCTGAGCAGGAAGCAGTGTCCCAGCCGACCGAGATCCAGGGCAACACCATCACGGGCGATGGCACCGGCAAAGCGCTACCGCCGATGTTTGAACTGCCTGGTGTTTTCGTGCGCACCAAGCGCCGCTTCAAAAGCCGCCGCCGTGCTGGCTTCCGCTTCAACCGCGAGGGCATGGGTATTGCCCTGGAGGCGCTGAGCGAAGAGCAAATCCAGCAACTGCGCGATGACCCAGCATTGGAGGTGAAAGATTGCACCTTCCCGCTGGATGAAGCGACCAGCGAGCCGGAGGCCTAACCGATGCCGTATTGCACGCAAGCGGATCTCATCGAACGCTTTGGTGAAGCCGAGCTGCTCGCGCTTGCCCGCGATGAAACGGGCACGGCCATTGATACCGCTGTTGTTGAGCGTGCCTGTGACGACGCCAGCGGCGAGATCGACGGTTATGTGAGTGCAGCGGGTTACACCGTACCGCTCGCAAACGTAACGCGCATCATCACCGCCTATGCGTGCGATATCGCCCGGTACCGGCTCTATGACGAACAGGCGAGCGAGCAGGTACAGAAGCGCTACGACGATGCGGTGAAGTTTCTGGTTCGCGTTGCCAACGGCACCGTCAAGCTCGGCATATCGACCGGCTCAGCAGCAAGCAGCGTCGGTAACGTGCAGATGAACACAAGTCGTCGTGTGTTTTCCGGCGGCGGTTTTTAAGGAGATGGCCATGAGTGCCAAACAGACCACTAAAGCAGCGGCTAAGCAAGACGCTGATAAAGACGCGCCACCACCACGGCCCCGTGAGGCGGTATCGGTTCGCGTGAAGACTAAGTCACCAGGCGTAAAGCGCCAGGTGTGCGGTGTCATTTTCGACAACACCTGGAAGTACTTAACGCTGGACGATCGCGGCAGCGCTTACAAAGCCATTTCACGCGACCCAGCGATGGTGATGGAGAAGGCAACACCGCCACCGAAGGCAGTGGCCACTGAAGAGCCAACAGGGAAAGAGGCCAAGTAATGCTGTCGCTCACGCCGTGGCTGGAACGCTTAAACGCCTTGGGTGGCCCCGTGGTGCAGCTTGCTGCCGATGTGGACGCTGCCCAAAGTGCCAAGCAATGGCCTAGCCGCATGCTGGTGCTAGGGCGTGACACCGTCACACACCATGACATGAGCAACGGCGCCGACCACCTGGTGAAGCCCGAGGTGCTGCTCGTCACCGGTATTAAGCGGATCAACTTACCGCTGGGCAATACCGACGATGAGCTGACGCTACTGCGCAAGCCAATGCTGGACAGCTTGATCAACTGGCTACCAGACGACTGCGATAGCGCCATCAAGTGGCAGCGCGGCCAGATCTTAGCCCTTAAATCACACGCCCTTTTCTGGGTCGACGTATTCACTACCGAATATCGGTGGTAGGAGAACGAACCGTGAGCATGAAAGAAAACCGCCGGGCGCTCATCGTCGCCCTGGAATCTGAATACAACGATGGCACCACCACGCCCGCTGCGGCCAGTGATGCTGTTCTGGCGCGTGAAATCACCACCACACCATTAGCCGGTAACAACATCGAGCGCAACTTCGTGCGCCCCTACTACGGCAACTCGCCTCAAGCCCCTGGTGAAAAGCATATTCAGGTGGTGGTTGAAGTTGAGCTAAACACCAGCGGCGAATTAGGAACCCCGCCGCCGTGGGGCAAGATGCTGCGCGCTTGCGGCTGGAGTGAAGTGATTGAAGTGGATGAGCGGGTCATCTATAGCCCTGTCTCCGATGATGAAGACTCGTGTGTGTTCTTCGCCCACATGGACGGCAACCTTCACAAGGGGCGCGGCGCCCATGGCACGCCAGAGTTCACGCTCAACGGTAACGGCATTCCAGTGATTCGCTTCACGCTTTATGGCTTGGTTAGCCCGGTCACCGCAGCGGAGTTGCCGAGCGTCACGTTGACTCAGTGGCGTAAAGCCCTGGTGGTTAACAGCACGAATACCGAGAACATGAGCCTCTATGGTGTCACCGCTCCTTTCAGCCAATTCTCTCTCAACATGAGTGGCCAAGTGGAGCACATGTCCGAAGTGGTCGGAGGCGCGGATATCGAGATCACGGGGCGTGGCCCTTCAGGCACCGTGCAGATCGAAGATCCTGGCGTCGGCGTAAAGGACTACTTCGCGATTCACCAGAACGCCGAAACCGGCGCGCTCAAGCTGACCCACGGCAAAGCGCCCGCCGACCCTGCTGAAATGATCACGTTTTACATGCCAGCCATCGGTATCGAACAGCCGACGTATAGCGCAGTGAAAGGCAAGCAAATGCTGACGATCAACTACATGCCCGAGCCGATCGACGGTAACGACGAAGTGAAAATCGTTGTGGGCACGCCGTTAGTCGAAACCCCGTAACCACCACCTAACCAGCCGTTAAACAGCCTTTAACGAACCGTTATCACCAGGAGAACTACCCGTGTTCACAGTCAACGTAAAGCGCACCTACAAGTACCCCGTTGCCCTTACTGTCTACGACGAAGATGGCAAAGAGAATAGCGGTAAATTCAAGGCCACTTTCAAAGTCGTCCCAGAAGATGAACTGCGCAACTCTGGCGCTGATGTCGCGCTGTTAGACCAAGTGTTGGTGGGTATTGAAGATATCTGCCTGAAAGACGGAGACGGCAAAACGCTAGAAGGCGATGAGCTGCTACATGCCGCGAAGAACGACTCTGCCATTTGTGCGGCACTGCAAAGCGCCTATCAGGCGAGTATCCAAAAAAAGAACCGACCGCGAATCTTCTAGAGGCTGGTGCGTATTGGGCTGAGGCCAGCATTGGCCACCCCAATCTGGTCAAGGAAGACCTCGCTGCCCTTGGTATTTCCCTGGGCGGCGAGCTGGCCGAAGAGGCAGAGGCAGAAAATGCGGAACCGGATGTATTCGATGTGCTGCCGGAAAATTGGCAAGCCGTAGAAACCTTCCTTCGCTGTTCTCGGCAGTGGCTATTCAGAGGCATGGAAGGCTGCCGTGAAGGGCTAGATGTGAAGGCGGTTATCAGTGTCCTCAGCCTCTACCGACTTCCCCCGGAGCAACAACTTGAGCGGCTGGATCAAGTGCAGCTTATCGAGCGCGGCGCACTCAGCGTCATGAACCAAACCCGCAACTAAACGTTAGAGAAGGAAACATCGTGGCGAACAATCTAACGCTTAGCGTCACCCTCACTGGCGATAATCGCCAGCTTTCGGGCACCTTAAAAGATGCCCAGGGTGACGTGCGGGAATTTAGCACCACCACAGAGCGGGAAAGCAAAAAGGCCGAAACGGCACTAGAAGCACCGGGCCGTAGCGCTATCACGGTTTCCGATCATCTGCGCGAGACCCAGCGCGAAGCGCGCACCTTTGGTAGCGAAACCCAGCGTAGTGGCCGCCAGGCCACACAGGCACTGACGGCGACAAGCCGGGAAGTACAAACCACCACCGCGCATTTCGACCGCATGCGGTCCGTCGCCGTGGGTGTAGGTGCTGCGTTGGTTGGGGCGTTTGGTGCGGGCAGCATTATTAACCGTGCTGGCCTAATCAATGATGCCGATGCGTTGGCCAACAGTATCGGCATTGCCACAGGTGAGCTACAAGCGTGGGATTACGCTGCCCAGCGTACCGGCCTGAGTGCCGGTACCATGGGCGATATTTTCAAAGATGTCAGCGACAAGCTAGGTGACTTCGCCGCCACCGGTGGTGGTGAAGCCGCTGACCTGTTTGAAAATCTCAACCTACAAATAGGAGCACTTCAACGGCTCTCGCCGGACCAACAACTGCTCAAGATCGCTGACGCTATCTCGCAAATCGAAGACCCGAGCCAGCGCATTTTCTACCTGGAAAGCTTGGCAAACGACGCCACGCGCTTATTGCCGCTTCTTCAAGATAACGCCGCCGGTCTGCGCGAGCTGACCGATGAAGCTTACGCCATGGGCGCGGCGATGGATCAAGTCGACATCGATAACGCGCTAGAAGCCGACCGCGCCATGGCGCAGCTTCGCGGTACCACTCAAGGGTTTTTAAACTTGCTGGCCGCTGATCTGGGGCCTGCGTTAGCCGACACAGTAGGCAACCTCACTGAGCTGATCCAAAGCGCGGGCGGTGCTGATCAAGTGCTCCAAACGGTTACTAATACAGTAACGGTTGTAGGTGCAGCGGCGGGTGCTTATGGCACTTATCGGGGTGTTATAGCAGCCGCTACCGTCGCGCAGTGGGCATTCAACACCGCCGTGCGAGCCAACCCGCTCGGCATCGCAATCACGCTGCTGGGCGCTGCTGCGGGCGCCATGTTTGCCTATCGCGAAGAAGTCACCCTTGCTGGAAGTGAATCGTTTCAAACCTCCATCGATGTTGATGGGCTAACTAGCTCTTTTCACCTGTTGACTGAAGCCCAGCAGGAAAACAAGCGCGCCTCGCTAACCGCCGATCTAATCGAAATGCGTGTGGAAGCTGGACGCTTGGGTAGTGAGTTGGTGGAGGTGTCGCGCAAGGTGCGGAACTCCGGCCAGCTGACACCTGAAGGCGGCGCGATGCCTATTGCTACGCCTGAAGACATTCAGCAAGGGCGAGAGTTACGCCAAGAATTAGGCATGCTGTTATCCGATATTGATAACGGCTCACAGCTACTGAGTGAGTACGACCAAGCGATGGCCGCGCTTGGCGAAACCACTCGCGATACTGATACGCGCACTCGAACGCTTGCCGAAACGAATGCCGCCGCCACTAAAGCGGCTGATGAACTGGCCAACTCCACCCAGGCGCAAGCCGACGCCCTAGAGGAACTCCACAACCGCCTACGCCCTGGCCGCCGTGAAGTGGTCCAGCTAGCCGACGACATGCGCACGCTTACGCTGGCCATCGCTACCGGCACCGGCAACGTCGCTGAAAATATCCAGTTGATGGGCCTGCTACAGCAGCAGTACATCGAAGCCCAGAACGATACCGACGACCTGGCCGCCAAAACCGTTGAAGCGGCATTCACGATGGAAGGCGCCTTTGATGAGCTACGCCTTAACGGCCTGCGTCGCCTTGACGACGGCTTTGCGGATCTCTGGCAATCAGCCATCGACGGCAGTCAGAACGCTGGCGAAATCATGAAGCGGGCGTTGGATCAGACACTGGCTGAATTAGCCCACATGGCCATCACCCGCCCTATCGTTGTCCAGATGCAGGGTATGATGGGAATGGATGGCGGGGCCAGTGGCCAGCAGGCAGGTGGTCAGCAAGGCCAACTGGGTAATGCGGACACTTGGCTCAAGGCGGGCAAGAAAGGCTATGACTGGCTGACAGGTTCAGGCATGGCCAGCCAAGGCTCCGCAGCGGTGGGCTACGGTGGCTCGGGCTGGGCATCACAAGTGGGCACCAACACCTATAGTGGTTGGGCCGGTAACGCCTCTGGGGCGGCTGCCAACAGCGGTAGCAGTTGGATGTCCGGCGCTGGCAGCAGCGCAATGACCGGCATTTACACAGCAGGTGCGGGCATCGCGGGCGGCTGGGCAGGTACCGAGGCAGGCAGCGCGCTAACAGGCAAGACGGCGAACTCAAACTACGGTGCAACGATCGGCGCAGCAGTGGGCACGTATGTGCTACCTGTAATCGGTACATTCATTGGCTCTGCGATCGGCGGGTTTGCCGACTCGCTGTTTGGCAGCGGGCGCAAGTCTTACGGGCAGATCGGTAGCGACGTTGCCCCTGACCCCATCGGCCAAGGTGTGAATCGATACGGTGACATTGAGGGCTACACTGGGCAATCGGCGTTCGGCACCATCGGCATCAGCAAAAAACAGAAGACCGACGATGATGCGTTGAAAGAAATGGTATCGGCGTTTGTCGAGATTGATAACGCGCTCGCTGGTGTCATGTCTGCCGATCAATTTGAAAAAACGCAGGCCGCCTTGGACGGCTGGCGATCCAGCAAAACGAAAAACATCGGCAATATCGTTGATGAGCGGTTATCAGCGGTTCTCGCCGCCACCGATAGCATTTTCACCGATACCCTCGAAGGCCTGGACGGCGATGCGCTAGTTACCGGCCTTGTGAGCGGCATTCAGATCGAAAATATCGGCGCGCAGATGGCGGCAGCTGTGGCGGCTGACATGAATGCCGAGTTCCGTGCTGCGCTTGAAAGCGGCACCGACATCGAAGCGGCAACGCAATCGATACTCACAGCGGCCCAGGCGGTTGAGTTTCTAGGTGCTGGTGCCGACCGCCTCGCCCTACAGTTTGATGCCACAGCGGCAGGCGCCCTAGAAGCCGCTGGAAACCTCGCCCAGATCGCTGGCGGCATCGATAACCTAAACGTGATCAACCAGGGCTACTACGAAGCTGCGTACAGCGAGACAGAACGCCTAAGCCGCTCGCAAGCCGAGCTGCGCGCCTCACTTGCTGGCATTACTGACCAGGTACCCACCACGGTTGCAGAGCTAAGGGCGATGGTCGAAGCCCAGAACCTCAACGACGCCGCAGCGGGTGAACTGGCCGTGCGCTTGATGCAACTCGCACCGGCCCTGAAACAAGCCAATGACGCGGTACGCCAATCAATTGAGGAGCAGTACCAGGATGAACTTGGAAGAGCGCCCGAAGCGGAAGGCCTTAACTATTGGTTTAACCAGGTAGCGAGCGGTGCGCTTACGTTAGAGGGCGCCCTATGGAATATCGCCCATTCTGCTGAAGCGGCTGCAGGAACAGTGTCGGAGGCGGCTTCAGAGATGCAAGCGGGCTCGCTGTTTAGCTATAGCGAGATCGTCGGCATTGACGGCGCGATCGACGATTACAACACCAGCGTCTCTATTGCAGAAGATTTGGCACGACAGCGCAAACAGCAACTTCAGGATGAGCTACGTGCTGTCGACCAGCTCGGCACGTTAATCAATTCGCTCATGCTCTCGAATCAGTCGATTCTCGACCCGGCGGAACGGTTGCGTGAAGCACAGCGTCAGTTCGCTGAGCTGCAAATCCAAGCGGAGTCTGGTGATACCCAAGCCGCTGGGCAGCTCCAAGGTGCATCAACGGCCTACTTAGGCGCCGCCGCGTCTTACTACGGCCAGTCATCCTCACAGTACGCGGGCATTTTCGAAGATGTCACCGGCTCGGTCAGCGATCTTGAGCGTCAGTTCGGTATGTCAGTTGATGCCCTGGGAAGCATTGAGAGCATTGAGCGTCAATTGCTCAGCGAGCAAAAGCGTGCCCACGATACGCTGGCACGTTCTCTCGACGAGCAAATTCGTAGTAACAGCGAGCTGGGAACGCTAGGGGATCTCATAGGGGCTCTTCCGGAGCACCTGGCGAGTGCCCTTGAAGGCATTTTCCCGACGCAAACCACCGCGAACGGTGGCAGTTACACCCCCGGCGGGCTCGACTTGGGCGGTAGCCCTTTGCTCTCTGATGCAACCGGTGCCGTTGCTGACAGTTATCGCGAGATTCTCGGTCGTGACCCGGAGGCAGAAGGCCTTAACTATTGGAACGATCAGCTGGCTAACGGCGCCACGATTGACGACGTCCGCTGGCACATGGAAAACGCTGATGAAATTTATAATGGTTCACACGCGGATGGACTCTGGAACGTGCCATTCGATGGTTATATTGCTCAACTACATAAAGGCGAGCTAGTCGCCCCAGCAGATACCGCAGAACGCTTGCGTGAACTGCCCAGCCGCCGCTTGGCGATGCCAAATCTGCCGCCAATTTCGAGTGGCATGCACACCAACCCAGCCGCTTCCGGGCCTGCCATCAACCTTGAACCGCTTACCCGTGAGTTGAGTGCCCTTCGCCTCGAAGTGGCTCAGCTACGCAGTGAGCGACGTAACGATGCCGAAAAAGCCGCTGGCCAGCGAAGTGAACAGGTGCGCGAACAGCGCAAAGGAACGCGCAACAATCGCCAACGGAGGGCCACGGTATGACGGACGCTCAGTACGATAACTGGCTGGCGGATCTGTCAGCACCCCGCATTGTATTGTGCGAACTGGACTACGCAGGCAGCACTGAGTATGTGTCGTCTCACCCGTATATCAGCAAGCCTACGGATAGTGCGGCGAACCGCATTTATGACGACCTTCTGATCGAAGCCGTGGACATTGAAACCCGCATTGATGGCTTGATCAGCTTTGGCGACATCACGCTGATTGACGATGGGGAGATTACCCACTGGGTTAGCCGCGCCTGGCAAGGGCATAGCATTCGGCTATACCTGGGCGGACCGGATTGGTCGCGGGATGATTTCCGCCTACATGCGCGAGGCATCAACGGTGGCATCACATCTGCCCGACGTGGCGAGATCACGTTTGCGATGGACGATCAAAGCACGGTGCTCGATGAACCCATCGATACCGGCGAGTTGCCTGACGACGGGGGTCCGGTACCGCTGGCGTTGGGTTCCGTCTACAACGCGCCGGCGTACCGCACAAGCGACGGCACTCAATACGAATATAAGGCGTCCTTTTTACCGTGTGTGTCCCTCACGCCCAAGGAGGGAGGCTCTACCACGCTGACGGTAAGTAACTACGCCAGCGAAGGCAGGTTTGTTCTCGACGCACCGGTTTCGCTAGACCTAACAGTCGACATCGAGGAACAGCACAGCACGCCGCATCTGATCGCGGAATGGGTCGCTGGACAGTACGGCATTACGGTGGGCGACATCAACATGCCCGATTACACCGTGGGCCTCTATTACAACAGTGAAGTGACCGGGCGCCAGGTACTTGACGACCTGTGTGCAGGGCTGGGTGCTTACTGGTACCTGAACCGCCTCAACGAACTGGTGATGCGGCAGCACACTGTGCCGACCACTGCCGACATCACGCTGTTTGATGACGACATCGAGTATGACCAGATAGGCCTTTCTGAAACAGAGCCACCCTGGTCATCGCTCACACTTCGCTGGGGTCGCAACTACTCAGCGCTTCGCACCGTCGCGGGCGTGATCGAAGACAACGAACCTACCGAGGCGGCGCGTCTCAAGCGCGAATGGAGCGAGTCAAAAGCCACTCAAGACGTCGACGATTACCCGCTTGCCGAAGACGCCACGCGTGACAGCTGCATCGCTAACGCAGCGGACGCGACGACCGAGCGGAACCGGCTTTTGGCCCTTAAAGCGGTTCGCCGTGACGTGTACAGCATCAACGCATTCATGCCGGTCGTCGAAGTCGGCCAGGCCATCGCCGTCGAGCACCCACGCATGCAGGGGCGCATCGGCCGCTTGCTGGCCGTGGGACGCTCACCCACCCGTAGTACTACATCACTCGAGGTATGGCTATGAGCGGCAATTTACGCCTGATCATCGATAACTTGCATGACGCGGCAACGCTTACCGCAACCAGTGAAGCACTACCGATCACCTACACCCAGCGTAGCGGGCGGGCGTACCCCTGGCGCTCTGTGGATACCAGCGAGCAGGTGATTGAGGGCTCGTTTGAAACCTTAACCTTTCTGGATACCGTCGTGCTTTACCGGCATAACCTCTCAGCATCGGCAACCGTCCGCTTAGAGCGATTGAGAAACACTGACGTTGTTAGCGATACGGGCGAAGTATCCGCCGCTGAACTGATCGCTCCACCGCTACTGCGGCTGGGGGTAGATCCTTGGGGTGCCAGCTACAACGACAAAATCCCCGTACAGGTGAAACCATTCTGGCTGGAGCCTGATTTTGCTACCGGCTACCGCATTACGATCAAGGATAGCGCTAACCCAGATGGATGCATCCAGATCGGCTGCATCATTGTGGGGTTCTCTTTCTCGCCAACGTTCAATGCCAGTTACGGCGTCAAGCTCACCGAGGTTGAAATGGTGGAGCACCGTCGCACCGAAGGGGGTTCGCTGCGCTCCGTAGGCAGTGACGGTATTTATAGACGCCTAAACATCGACCTTAAACACATGGACGATGCTGATCGAACCACGCTCACCACCGAACTCGTAAAGAGAGGGCGCAGGGCCAACATCTTCGTTTCGCTCTACCCCAAACAGGGCGGGGTTAAAGAGGTAGAGCACTCGTTTTTGGCCAAGCGGGAGGGTGACTACGAGCACATCCACGACTTTTACAACAACTGGCAGACCAGTCTGTCATTTCTTGAGGTGTAACGATGGCCGATTTTCCGACAATCGACTTTGGCCCCTTTGAGTGGGAAACGCTCGACCAGAACTACATCGTCAAATGGAACGGTAAGCTGGTCGCGCTTAATGATTTGCAAGCCAATATTGCCGCATTTGGTGCAGAGGTAACGGCTGAAAAACAGGCTGCTGCCGATAGCGCTCAAGCGGCTGGCGAGTCAGCCCAAGAGGCACGGGGGTATAGAGATCAAACCCAAGCCATCGCCGTGGGTGACGTATCAATCACCGATCTGCAGCCCGGCACGCTGACCGCCCCCGGCGACTACGCAGGCCCTGACGGCTCAGGGGGCCTAATGAAACGCAATATCTTAGATGACACCCTCGCTCGCTCTCACGCCATCGCACTTTCTTTCTAAAGGAGCCTCACTATGGCCAAAACGTTCACTGCCCCGTTTGCCCAAACACCCAAGACAGCCACCGCTATCGTCACCGCTGCCGCTGCCTCGCTCACAACCGACGCGCCTACCAATACCGTCGAGCTGCTAACGGCAGGCACGGACGGCGCGATTCTGACCCAGTTAAGCGCGATTCCCCGCGATACCGTCACGGCTTCCTCTCTGGTGCTGTTTATCAGTAAAGATGCGGGCACCACAAAGCATCTAGTTGATAGCGCATTGATGGAGGCAATTACCGTCAACGTCACTACAGCGATTCCGGTCACTGCGTTTGAGCGCTATAGCGAGACAACGCCGCTACGCCTGGAAGCAGGAGACAAGCTGTATGTCGGCAGTCAGGTGGCCGCGACCAACGGCATCGTGTTTCACGCTGAATACACTGATTATTAAGGGGGCGTTATGACGTATGCATATGGGATGAAAGGCGCGCCCGCTGTGGGTAATGGGCTGGGGGGATTGCCGAGGCGGACTGAATCAATGATGGAAGACACTAGCATATTCAGTGTAAGTAATTTTTTTACCTCCATCTTTTCAGTATCAGGAAGTGCGGGTACCCCCATCGTCATAAATACCCCTGCATTAGATCTAAGTAAAACCCTCATTTACTTTAACCAAAGGGTCTCAGACGGTAGTAGCAGCGCTTACTCAGCTCAGTTAACCGATATAGGGGAAGGGTTTATTGAGTTTACTCCTCGAATATCGGGAGCTGATTTAGACATAATAAATTTAGTTATGCTTCAGTTGAATGGAGTAAAAAAGGTCCATAATTTCATTGGCAGACAAAACTATAGGGCATACGAGTATATACCTAGGGATGATTTTAAATCTTCTCTAATACCGTTTGTTTCAACACATTATAGACCTGCATACTACGGGTTTGACAACAATGGAGACTGGGGTTTTTACGAAGTTTATGACGATGTGAATAATTCTGAATCCAGAGTGCGTATAGAACGCAACTTTGCAGGGACTTTCAACCCTTCAGAAAGCGCATCATATTTACTTTCAGTCGTAGAGCTTCTTTCATGATCAAAGTTCAAAACAACACCGCCACCCGCGTCGCGCTGCCACCATTCTTGCGCGGCTTATCTCAAGCTGACCTTGCTGACCTTTCATGGACTGACCCAGCGCTAGGAGTGCAAGGAGTGTCCTGGTGGCCCGAGGTCAACGAATCCCCTCCGCTACCAGATGAGTTCCACCGTTACGGCGACGAAACGCTGACGCCAGATTCTGAGCGGCGTGTTGTTATCGTTGTCCGTGACGTTGTGCCGTTCTCTGATGAAGACAAAACGGTGATACTAGAGCGGACGAAAGAGCGAGCGTTGCAGCGTATCAATGATGGCTATACAGCCGAACTAAACGCCATCCTGCGCGGCTACCCCGACCCTGAAACCAAAACGTGGGACAAGCAAGAGTCTGAGGCGCGCGCCTATCAATCCGATAGCTCAGCCGCCACACCGCTGATTGATGCCATTGCTAACGCCCGCAGCATGGATAAAGCCGAGCTGGTGCACCGGGTGATTGCAAAAGCGGATGCGTGGATCTCGCTTAGCGGTGCGGCTACGGGTAAGCGGCAGGCGCTGGAAGACGCGATTGCTAATGCTGGAAGCCTGGAGGTGGTTGAGGGTATTAGTTGGTAGTGAGGTGACAATTTCATAGAAGGGAGTGGCCACCGAAGGTGCTGTAACACCGGAGGTGGCCACCAACAAGCAGCACACACCTGCAAGTCGGCCAAGACTCCCCTGCCTAGCTAGGCGTTAGAGAGTCTAAGCCAAACGTTAGATTCGTTATAGGCTTGACATGGTGTTAATCGAAATCCGTTGTACACGGTGCAACCGCAAGCTGGCCAACGTCAGCGATTACCAGTTCATTGAGATAAAGTGCCCGCGTTGCAGGCACTTAAACCAGCAGAGAGCCACGAGCTCCAAACCCCAACAGGAGATGCCTCGTGGCTACCCCAATCATTCCCTGGATGGGCGGCAAACGCCGCCTAGCTGATCGCATATTTCCGCTAATGCCCCCGCACCAGTGCTACGTTGAGCCCTTCGCAGGAGGGGCTGCTCTATTCTTCCTGCGTCCCTCGCCCGCAGACGTCGAGGTGCTTAACGATGTTAACGGCGACCTAGTGAACCTCTACCGTGTTGTGCAGAACCATCTAGAAGAGTTCGTAAGGCAGTTTAAGTGGGCTCTTTCAAGCCGCCAGGTGTTCGAGTGGTTGAAGATGACTCGACCTGAAACGCTCACTGACATACAGCGTGCCGCCCGTTTCTATTACCTACAGCAGAACGCCTTCGGTGCCCGAGTCGAAGGCCAAACGTTTGGCACTGCCACCACCACACCACCAGGCTTAAACCTGCTGCGTTTAGAGGAGACGCTATCAGCGGCTCACTTGCGCCTATCAAGCACCTTTATAGAGCACCTAAGCTGGCAGGACTGCATTGAGCGATATGACCGCCCACACACTCTCTTTTATATGGACCCGCCCTACTGGCAGACAGAAGGATATGGGGTACCCTTTGGCATAGAACAGTACGAGGAAATGGCGTGCATGTTGGCTAAGCTCAAAGGCAAAGCCATCATCAGCCTCAACGACCACCCAGAATTCCGCCGGATCTTCGCGGGCTACCACATCGAAACCACCGACATACGCTACACCGTCGGCGGCGGCAAAGGCTCAGACGCCAAAGAGGTGCTGATCTTTAGTTGGGATGTGGAGGCCGAACCGGCGGGCTTGTTTTGAAGGCATTATCATTATTGGTAGGAGTAGCAGATGTTCGTTCAAAAGGACTTTGAAACAGCTCGGGAGATGATTGACTACCTATCACCTCTGGATACAGCCAGGTGGCCTAGGGCCCAGTATGTGTTCCGTGGCCAGCAATGTACCAGCTATGGTTTGGTCC
>TARA_R110000796_G_scaffold25617_4_pt1 | contig 15627 bp, 30 predicted proteins | sample TARA_R110000796 | Tara Oceans TARA_R110000796 (sample SAMEA4397815) | marine metagenome | biome: Polar Biome; feature: [SRF] surface water layer (ENVO:00010504); material: water (ENVO:00002006), including particulate matter (ENVO:01000060) such as... | depth 5 m
AGATTAAAAACAAAAAGAAATAATGTGTGAACCTTGTGCAATAGAAACAGACTTGTCGAAAATAACGACACTAGTACTTTGGTCAATGTTTGGCCTTGCTGCTCTTATTATACTTATTATTCTCCTAGTTGAAGAATATAGACCTAAGGATTGGTATATAGATGAAGAAGGATATTATCAATGGAAGAAAAACAAGAATAAGTATAAGTCACATAGAAGAAAAGAAAGAAAGAAACATAAATGTAAATAAGTTTGCATATAACAATATAAATTACTATTTTAGCAATATGAAATATATATACTTCGAAATACATATGATATCCGATGGCTCAAAGTGGGTCGGAGAACCTGAGATTAAAAACGAGAACATACTAGTGCTAAAGCCATACACCAACTCAAATGGTAACTGGGGTTTCAGACATTGGACCGATAGATACGGACCTCCAGGGAAGGATGGGAAGGCACCAATTAAGGATATGCTAATCGTTGACCAAAACTGGATTGATATGGATAAGTATAAATTAGAAGACCAAGTGAAACCTAAGGGTTATAGGGAATTAGCTGAACAAGTAAGAGAAGTATTAACTAAGTTAAAGAAAGCTCAAGATGAGCGTTGATAGAGATGACTTAGTTGAATGGGATAAACCACACTATGATAAGGCTATGGAAGAATGAAATGGATGATACTTACGGATTAGAAAATAATAAACATTAATAAATGAATTATGAGATATATCTACTTCGAAATACATAGCATATATACTGAACAAGATAAATGGATTCCAGAGTCTAGACAAATAAAGAACGTCAATATTCTGCAATTACAACCAGACAATCTAAATAGCTCAGGTCATTGTGAATTAAGAACAATAACAGAAAGGAATACCGAAGTACAATCAAACTTATACCTAGACCAAATATGGGTAGATTTAGATGTTTATGATATGGAAAAATCAAGTGGACACTATTGGGTTGGTGATGTGAGAAAAGCTATTGAACTAATAACAATGATGAAGGAAGCTAATGACAAAATAAATAGATATGATTGATTTAATGTTAGAACTATACATACCTGGATTTACTGGACCGACATTTAAAGATTAAACCAAAACAAAGATGAGCGTAATAATATTCACTGAACCACATTATCCTACTCTATACGATAGAGCAAGGGATGAATTGTTCAGAATGGAATGTAACTGTAGAAGAATGAAATGGATGATTAAAAACGGTTATTGTGTTGATGAATATACTGATGAACATTGGAAGAGATTCAAGGAACTAAACCAAAACAAAGATGAGTAAAAAATATACTATAGAACACTACGAAAAGTTTAACAACGAAAAGGGTGAAATCCTATCCTTAAATAAAAAGGATAATAACTGCGAAGATATACAAGAGGGTGATACACTTATCCTAGATGTTGGTAGGTATAGAGCAGTAGAGGTAGAACACTTCAAGGCATTCAATGGTGGGAAGGGACAAAACGTATTAGTACTAATCAAATTAATAACAATATACGATATATGAAATCAATAAAAGAAATAGAAAAACTATTGAATGATTGGCCACATAGTCCAAACCCAACAATAAAAGAGATATGTAAGAAATTACAAATAAGACCATCCAAATTATTTAAAGTGCCAAACTTCAATATAAAAATGGTAGGTATGAATTATAAGATGAAAATTTATGCTGAAGTCTTTAAATTAAAAATGAAAGGTAAAACATATGCCCAAATCGAAGAACAATTAGGACTTAGTTCTAGTGTAGTTAGAGATGCTGCACAAAAGTTGAGATTTAAAAAAGATAAAGAAACAAATATAGCATTGAAAAAATATCCAAACCCTAAAAAACTTATAGAAAGAGAACAAGAAATAATATCACTTAATGAAAAGGGTGTACCAAATACTAAAATAGCTGATAAGTATAATATATCTAAACAACGAGTATACCAAATACTAAAGAATAATGATATATCTAGAAATAAACAAATAAAAGAAAACTATGAGGAGATAAGAAACCAAATAAAAAGTGATTTAAATAACGGATTAACACTAGGACAATTAATAAAAAAATGGGGAAACTATAAAAAAATAAGATACTACTTCCCAGAAATATATAAACTAACAAAACAACTAAGAGAACATAGAAATAAAGAAATAGGAAAACTATACCTTAACGGAAATACAGCCAAAGAAATAACAAACAAAACAACCCCAGATACTCTTCTACAACCAAAACAAATAAATGGTGAATCTCATATATATAGGATTAATACAAAACAAGGTATAAAGAAATATCCTAACGTTGGTATGAAATGTTATGGTGGTATATTCGAAGATAGAAAAATACTACAATATATACAAAATAAAAGAGATAAACATAATTGGTCATTCAGTTTAATAACAGAAAAACTAAACAAATTAGGATACGTAACAATAACTGGTAAAGAATTTAAAACACCAAATGTATACGAAAAATATTTAAGTTATAAAACTAAAAAATATAAAAAACTTAAATATTAAAAACAATTAATACCAATGAATAAATACTAAATAATTTGTATATATAAAAAATATTTACTATACTTGTAATATGAGATACGAAAAATTAAATAAATTACTGAAAGTACACGACTTATATCTTGGTGATATGAAGTGTGAAAGAAAAAATGGTAAGTGGGAATACAGTTGTGAAATATACGCTGAAAAAGTGAGTCTAGATTTTAAGTATTTCTGTGAAGAATGGAAAACTGAAAGAAGTGACTCATTAAGTGAATATGGTGATAACCCTAATAAGGTAATAAATGGATTGTTCGATAAGATGGTAAATAATACCATACAATGTAAAACCTGGCGACCTGTAAAAAAAACTAATGAACTAAAATGGAATGGTGAAGCATTTGTGTTATACAACCAAGAAGGTCAGATAACAACAATGAACATACCAAGAAATAAATTCTTTCAAACGATGCTAGAAAATACAACTATAAGTGATAGTATGGTGTATAGCACTGGAAGGGTATACAAGTATGAGAATAAAACTATACTAGAATATACAACATCAAGTAAGAACGTATGGATTGATGAAGAATTCTATAATACAATACCTAAAGACTTACTCGAAGAATTTGAAAATGAAGTTAAAATATATTTATATAATGTTAAGGGAATTCATTCATTAGATATTACCCATGATAGTCACAAGTATAGTGATATGATTAATTAAAATATAATTAAGTAAGACACCTTAAAACAATACATAAATGGATAACAATAATCTGATAACAGGTAGACGAATAACTATAAGATTAGTTGAACTACTTGAAGATGTAGAGGTAGATAAAACAACAATAAGAGATATAGTATATGATATTATGACACTACCTGAATGTGATAAAATACTAGAACAAGATAAGATAGTACGTAGTAGGTTAACTAAGAAACAATACAACAACCTTAGAAGCTTCTAAGGAGCACATGAGGCATATAACACGAAACAAAACATCACCAACAAAAAAAAGAATAACTACAAACAAAACAAATAATACCAAGGAAGAAATAACTATGAAATATATAACTAAGCAAGTAGTAATAGACGATACTGAAATAGACTTCCCAGTATACCAAAATAATATATCTGATACCGATAACTTTACATACATAATTAACCATGTAATAAAAATAATAGATATACAAAAACTAATACTACACACCATAAGAATTAGTGAAAATATTCCACACCTTCTATATAATAAAAATAATACTTATGACGCTAGTGGAACATATAGGTATGGTGATATAAATGGTCCCATAATTAGTGAAATAAAACTAACTAACTTTGTATATCTATATGATATAAATAACCTAGTTATAGGGAGAATAAAACTAATAGAACTAAGTGATGATATATACAAACCTATCGTAATATAAGACCATATAAGAGACTATCTAGTGTGTTCCCATAACTTATACTACACAGCTCCTTTTACGCCCTCTATTAGCACGTCTTGACTTTTTGGGCTTTTGTGGGAAATTATGGGTAGAAGTGGTAAAGAGTGGGTTTTCGTAGTAGCGATGTACCTGGGGTATTAGAATAGTATATAAATAGCCTATTTTAACATTAACTTTCTCTCACAAAGACGAAAATTTTCTATGAAATTTCTTGCAAAAGTCGATTTAAATGCGTAGGGGGTATATATGATATATAAACTGATATATATTTAATGTACTTAAAACTTATATATACACAATTGTGTACATGAGGCTAAATCATCAGCCTATATACCTGTGATACATATAAATGATATATATATGAGTATATATGAGATATGTTATATGTGTTTAAATATGCTATATCTAATCAAATACATACCAATAAATTAAATCACTGGTAATAATTTGTAGTGATATATGATACCGTATAGACATACTACTCCTAATAACCTCAAGTATATATTTGAGATATAGTATATATTATATTCCACCTGTTATTCTTGTTAACTATTATTAGCGTCTATAAATTTTATCATATATAAGATATAAATACTGACAACTAATTAGTTTCTAATTATATATCGTAATGTACACAATTGTGTATATCGACGACCTAGTCTCTTCAGTGTGTTCTAGTTTCTAGCATGCTGCACCTGGAGCTGGTATATCATCATGCTCACCTTGGTATTGTTTACCTTAGTGTAGACACTAGTATACATGCACACTATGATAGTATGATAATCATCCTGGACCCTGTCTGGGCAGCAGGTATTATATACACGAAGTACTTACAATATTATAACATATATTAAGTATTAATTTAAATTTAGTCACTATTATTCAGGGTCACTACAATAGTAAATTGTAGCATCCTTTGCGGCGGCCCTTATCCAGCTGCCAGTATACATGATGTGCAGGGCACCCTAGCCTGGTACCTGGTATCCCATATATACACAATTGTGTATATCGACGCAACGCCGTCTAGAGTCTCAGTCAATAATATATCAAATACTATATTCTCAGAAAGTTCTGGGAACAGCTTAACCCACAAGGAAAAATATCCGAGTGGGTATAGTGTGTTGCCCTCTGAGCTATTGCTCATTGGGGGTTAGGTTAAATATACAGAATATTATTCATACCACCAAATAAATTACTTATTTATAATGATTCTAAATAACACATTATTACCAGAGTTTCGGGTAGGGGATATTCTCCCATCCTAAATTCATGATGGGTAAATATACAACATAATTATGACCTGACCAAATATATCTCTTATTTATAATGATTCTAAATAGCGTGACCTTACGAAACATAGGTGTAGGTTGGAGTCTAGCTTCGTGCAGTGATGTTCTGCTCGGCTAGTAGTATTACTGCTACATAGTAAAGATAAGCTATTATTACATACCAACCTAATAAAATCGCATTTATTTTATATCCTATATTATATTAAAAAAACTTTTACCTTGAAGTAGTAGTGTTTGTTGGTATTTGCAAAATAAAGTAAAAAATATATCATTTAATATTTGTTTGTTAACTTAATTTGACTATATTTGTAGGGCAGTCAATTGGATGACTAGCATTAAAACCATATATAAGATGAGCGATTTAAAGACAAGAGTAAATGAGATTTTAACTACTAACGGTTTAGACTTCACAGTAGAGAAGTTACCATTAGTTGCGCCACGTAATAGAAGTGTTATTACAGACAGTGGACAGATAGCTGATGAGATTCAGTTAATTGAGTCACCTTATTTCGGTTTATATAATAGTAAGTCGGGTGAGATTATCAATACAGTTAAGAAAGGGTACACAGTATCTCAGAATGACGAGGTAGTTGAGTTAGTACTTAGAGGTATGGACGGGTTTGGTGAGTTGTCAGTTCAGAAGGCAGGTTCACTACATGGTGGTCGTAGAGTATTCATTCAATTAGCTATTGACGGTCTAAGCGTAGTTGGTGATGATAGAGTTAAGAGATACGTAACTATTATCGATTCTAACGATGGTACTACTGGGCTTAGTGTTGGTATAGGTGATTTAACAATGAGTTGTTCAAATCAATTCTATTACTTTAATAAGGAGGGGCAATCTAAGATTAGACATTCAAAATCTCTTGACCAAAAAATCAAGGAAATTCCTAACCTTATCTCAATGGCTTTAGAGCAGAGTGATATAATGCAAGATAAGTACCGTAACTTCACTACGCATAGTGTTAGTGATAATGATGCTCATGGACTCGTTAAGACAGTCTTAGGTGTATCTAAGTTGAGTAGTGTTGGCGTGTTAGCTGATGCATCAACCAAGACTACCAACGCTATGAACAGTCTATATGACATGATTAGAATTGAGATGGCTCAGAAGGGTAAAAACGCATGGGGGTTGCACAGTGGTGTAACAAGATGGACAACTCATGAGAAGTCTGCACCACGTAGAGATAATGGACGAATTGAAAGTTCAATGGGTGGTAGTAATTATAAGACCAATCACTTATCACTTAACTTCATGAGTGAGTTGGTAGGTGTGTAAAATATACAAGGGGTGTGGAAAAGTTATCCACACCCTATGTTTATAAGTTTTGCTAGGAGTTATTAACATTAATTTTGTTAATAACTTTTTTGTTTTTAATTTTATCAACAATTTAATTGTTAGTAACTTTATTTGCATTTATCAAATTTTTTTAGTATCTTCACACTAAGACTTTTTTTTAGTTAATAATAAATTCTAAGGTACCATCACTAAGTTACGACAAATAATTGACATATGCAAATCTAATTTTAATAGATTTTATCTATGTGTTTTTATGGTCGTCAAAACATGGTGTAGGTTGGAGTCTATCTTCGTGGGGTGGTGTTCCCCTCGGCTCGTCTTAGCGACAATACTAAGATAAGCAATTTATTCCATTCCACCAAATAAAAATTGAGTTATATTTAATTTAATATTAAATGCTATATAATTAGGAATAACCAAATAAAGGTTGTACATTAGTAATCTAATCATTAAAACAAATATATTATGAGAACTAAAAAAGAGACTAAAAAACAAAAGCAAACAGACATTAAATTTATTATTTCTGCAGTTACTAGTGAATTATACGATACGGCTTATTATGACTATTTTGAAACGTGGGAGAATGAAGGTGGTATGGGATGGTTCTTTAATGAGTGTGTTGATATAACACATAAGATAATGCTTAGTGAGGATTCCCAATACTTAAAGTGGTTGGACTATTTTGCAAAGACTGATGATAAGTACCCGATGTCTTTTAGTGAATATACTGAAACGGATTGTTTTGATTGGTTTCATATGAACGAAGCAAGAAAGGAATTTAAGTCTAGGTATAAGAAGGACACACCTATATTACCTATTGAAAGGAATGAGGTAGATTTAATAATAGGGCTACTTGAAAAGATAAAGGTGGATGGTGAAACAATGGAGCATATTATTACTAAAGTGGGTATGGATGGACAGATGTTTAGTCAGTTAATTAAAAATGCTAAGAAATATATTGGATAATATTTTTTATATTAAATAATATTTTGTATATTGCATTAAAAACATAAGTTATGCTGACATTAGAAAAAATAAAACAAGAGTGTATTGATATTGACATGGCAAATATTGATGCTGGAGATAAGTCGATTGGTACACATATAGATGGTGAATTTTATCAGTTTACATTTTTACATGAGGTAAAATTATTTTATGCTAATATTTCATTAAAGGAATTACTTACAATATATTCTCAATACATGGGTTTAAGTTGTCATAAGTCTGACGAACCAAAAGATTATAGAGAGTCTTATAATTTAGATATACTTACAATTATTAACGAACTTTAATTATGAAAAAGATAGTATTTGAAGGAACAGAAGAGCAGATTGAAAATCTTAAGAGATTAGTTAAAACCCAATTAGGGATATACGGCTTAACGAGTAGTAATATTCTACCAAAGATGAGGGAAGATTACCAAACAGAAAACTTATGGTCTGTTGGTGATATGGAGAATTGGGATTGTAATGACGAACAAGCCTTAGATATATTACATGACGCATTAACCAAATGGACTACAATGGAGTCCATATGGTTTGCTATTGATTTTTATGCTGAAGATAGGGGTATTAAAAAAGTTGTAGTATAATTAGGAATATCCAAATAAAGGTTGTATATTAGTAATCTAATCATTAAGACAAATATATTATGGGAGTATTTACAAATATTGAAGTACACATAGAGTTCATGACAAAAGATGATTATGATAGAGCATTTAGTGTTATGGAAAACTTTAGAGATGAAATTAAAAAACATATATATAAGGATAAACCATTTCATGTGAACGACCTTCATATTCAAGGAGATAATCTATATGTAGAGGTAGGAATTAATTCGGGTAGAGAACCTAACGCCAGGTTTCATGTTAATTGTCTTATTAAGTTATTTCAGATACATAAAATATCTGTAGATACTTTTAATGCTGACATTATTCAACCCGAAGCATATTTGTCGTTTGACAGTAATAATGATGATTCTGAAAGTAGATTTGAGAATTATGATGTTATTTTTGAATAAAATTAGGAATAACCAAATAAAGGTTGTATATTAGTAATCTAATCATTAAAACATATAGACATGAAAAACGTAAAACAATTATTACCAAAGGGTAGTAGAGAGATTATTATAAAAGCATTAAAGACTTATCAACACTCATTAGATATAATCGGAAATGGGTTTGATGATACTTTAAATAATGAACATTTTGATTGTTATGGTCTTATTGGGATGATGAACTACGATGTAGAAATCACATTACCTAAAAATGATGTAGAAAATTTTGGTCAATATAATGTAGACTTTCCTATGTTTGGAGAAGTTAAAAGAAAGTATCTAACAAATGAAGAGAGTGAGTGGGTTACTATTATCAAGGGAGATTTCTCATTTGTAGATGATGGGGTACATGGTAGAGAATGTTATGTTAATAGTATTGCTAGTATAACAAAACATTTAAGAGTTCATATGAACCGAGTAATTGATGAGATTGAAAATGATGGTTTTGGTTATGTAGTTGTTGAGGACTACGATGGTAGCATTGAAATGAATGTAGAGGACAAGAGAGAGTACCTTATTGTTAATTCTATGGTTGAATCTGTTCGTAGACAAACATACGCTGAGATGAAAGAAACTGATGGTGATATAATGGACAGAATTGATTTAATTGAAGTTGGTGAAACAGGAGCAAGAAATGATGGTGAGGTATATTATATTAGAGTAGAGTAATAATTAAAAAGATATGTTTTAGTGATAGTTAGGAGTGATTACCTAACGACTAATGGGTAGCCAATACGGTTACCCATTTTTAGTATAATAACATACCAAAAAAACCCACGTAGGTTGGAGTCTATCTTCGTGGAGTGGTGTTCCCCTCGGCTCGTCCTATCGACAATACTAAGATAAGGTAAATTAACTTACCAACCTAATAAAATCGTATAAAAGATTTATTTAATATTAAATGCTATATAATTAGGAATAACAGAATAAAGGTTGTATATTGCAGTATAACTAAAATATATAGACTATGAAAACAGTATTAGAATTTGAAAGTGAGAAAGAATATTCAGAGTGGGGAGATATTAAAGGTAATTTTATTCATACCATACAAGATTCCGATGGAGTTATAATAGGTGAACTAAAGGAGCAAGACCTAACTGAATTATTTGATAAGGGTAGGATTGTTTTTTTTGATGAGCCTAAAGGGTTTGTTGAAGAAACATTTATTGCTATAAATTTCGCACCTATTGTTGCTAATTGGGGTATAGTAGATGACAATGATAAAACAGTATTAGATAAATTAGTTCACATAAAAGTATTAGCATAGATATGAAAATAGAGAACGTAAAATATAAGGGTTGGGAATTAGTTGTTAATGATGTATCGGTTGTAGTGTCAAAAGATGGTGAGCATAGGATTTACGATTTAGATGGTATTGAAAGTGTAGTACATAGTAACGACTACGTTATATTAGATAGAGGTACTAATGGGTTCTACCAAGTAAAGTTTGAAGAGAATAATTTTCTGGTTATAGATGAGTTTGATGAATACCACGAATTTATTGACAGTATAGCTAATTATGTATTTAACGAATAAATAATTAGGTTTATTAAATATTATTTACTATATTAGTATTCTAATCATTAAAACAAATATATTATGAAAACATTAGCTTATTCAGTAAACGTAGAAGAATTATTTAACACACAAGACGACCAACTTGCTAGTAATGTAGCAGAAAAAAATAGGAAAGTTGCTATTGGTAAAGCCAATAAGACAAGGTTACTAAAGATAGTATTACCATACGTTCATAGTGTGTACGCATTACACAATAGAAAGTGTAAACATGCTACGGACACAAGTACTGGGTGTAAGGGTTTGTTAGGTATTAGTAAGGTTAATATTGAAAATAAAATAGACTACATTGTTAATACTGATAGTTGTTATGTATGGTCTGATAACTTTGCTACATTTAAGTTTAAAAATGGTAGGAATGATATTAAGATATGGTTAAATGATAGAAATGGTTGCCACAAGAGTACACCACATTTGGACTATTCAATGACTTCTATAAATAAAGTTTATGGTACTTCAATTAAGGATGAATTAATGACTATCGCTAAACTTTGTAGTAAATATACAGATGATTGGAAATAAATTTGTTTTATTAAATATTATTTACTATATTAGTAATCTAATCACTTAAAACAAATATATCATGAAAGACTTATTCGAACATCACGAGGAATTACCATTAGCAATTCAAACAGTAATTAACAATCAAGGTGAGATTGAAGACTACGATGATTGTAGGGAGTTGTTAGCTAAGTTAGAGGTATTTGGTTATACATTTGAATATGGACTTGATTCAGTCCCTTACAACTTACGTAAGGTAGTATTAGATATTGAAAATTTTGATGATGTTGTCACCGATAAGGATGGTGAGAAGTGGTCGCAATTATGCATAGGACACTCAGGACAGATGGAAGACGAAGGTACTAAACATTTCATTAATTCGATGGGTGATGGTATTTGTGGTGTAAAGGGTTGTGATGTGGAATCAGAATATTACATTGATTTTCAAAAGTAATTTGTTTTATTAAATATTATTTACTATATTGCAGTATGGAAAAGATAACGACACTTACAGAAGAGCAATTCGAAGAGCAATTCACAACGGTAGAGAACCACATGGACGACAACGCAGGTTGGAGTGGTACTATGTTTGAAACCTTTGGAGAGGAATTGGAATACGTTAAGATGAAAGCACAGTCTGGCAACAACGTATGGACACTTGTTGAGGGTGATGATGATACAATGTATATTTCTAACGGCATGAGGTTGGTTAACCGTATGGGTTACTTTATTACTCGTGAGGAATGGCAAGGAGAAACTGATGTTGTAATTAATATGTCAATGGATTAGGAATATTAAAATATATAGATTATGTCAAATCAGAAAAGAATTAAAGAGATAGAATATGACCTAGACCAACTCTACACAGAAAAGAGTAAAGCTATGGAGTACGAGAGATTTCATAGAGCCGAAAAAATAGGTTATGAAATTGAGGACTTAGAAAATGAGTTACTTGATTTGGATAAGTCAAATTAATTTATTATATTGCAGTATCACTAAAACATATAGATTATGACAACTAAACAAGTAAAGAAAGATATTATAGATAATTACATAGATTGGTTCACTTCTGATGAAGACGAAAGAGAGCAGATGAAAGAGAATGCTAACTTATATGTAGAGGAAGACCATGTAGATGAGATTGGTCAGGCGTTCCCAGTTACTGTAAGGAGCTTACGTGATGTTTGGGTTGAGAAGTTAGGTCACTTTGTATCGGACGACCCCGAAGAATCTTACGATAAGTTAGTTAAGCAAGAGTCTATCGATGGTGATGTTATGGCAGATGATGTTGTATTGATGTGGGCGCCATTGGTGGGTGTATATACAGTAACTCAATTATTAGATGAAATTACATAAAGAGCCAAAGTACCAAGAGTTAAGCCAAACTTTTGGGTAGTTCAACAAGAGTAACATTCAGTTGGCTGAATAATGTTACAAATGTTTTGGGGGAGTTTACAGCCACCCACCTATTGGCAAATCTAAAATAAATATTAAATAGTATTAGGAATAACCAAATAAGTTTATTATATTTACATAAATCATTAAAACTTATATAAAATGAAAAGAGAAGATTTAGTTAGAGAGTATGTTGATTTAATGGGTAGTGATGCTGAGGAGCGTGGCTTTTATAAAGAACTGGCTTCATTAACAGATGGGGAAATAGTTAGTAAGATAATTGAGGTTGCTAATTATTATAAAGAGGAATATAATAGTGAAGCTCAAAAGAGATTGTTTTATTAAATAATATTTAATATAATGACATTATTATTTGGTAGTGTCATTATATTTCCTTAACTTTAGATTATGGCAAAGACAATGTTCACATATGATATACACAATTGTGTATAACGACCTAAGAAACATTTGGTAGTGTGGATATAATTGCTTATCTTACAGTATATACTTAAACGAAATAGATATGAGTGATGTTAAAAAAATAATAGAGGAAAGAAATAATTTGGTAATCGAGATGGCATTTGTTATCGAAGAAACAAAAGTAAGAGAACTTATGAAAGAAATCAGAAGTCTAGAAAATAAAATAAAAACTATAACCAAAGGTGCGTACAGTGAGTTTTATTTTTAAGCACTGGGCAATCTTAAGTAATCAACAACAATAATACAACAAATATTTGACAATAACAAATATACTTGTTATTTAGAATCATTCTAAACAAACTAAAATACGATAAAATACTCACGTAGGTTGGAGTCTATCTTCATACGGTGCTGTTCCGTTTGGCTGGTAGTGTTATTGCTACATTGTAAAGATAAGCTAAAATAAGTTATAAACCTAATAAAAAGTGAAATAAAAATAAATTAATATTAAATGAAATAAAATTAGGAATAACAGAATAAATATTGTATCTTAGTACTCTAATCATTAAAACATATATATTATGAAAAAGCCAAATGGGTATATCATTTACGAAGGAAAGTCTGAATTAAACGGTGGTAATATTGTAGCTATTGTTACTATGAATAGTACAAATATTAAAACGGGCAATATGGCTTCAATGTGGATATTGAACGCTGATATGAAACCAACACAAGCAAGTAAAGAGGGCAAAGACGAAAGTGTTTGTGGCGATTGCAAACATAGGGCAGTTAACAAAGGTGCTTGTTATGTTACATTATTTCACGCACCTTTACAAGTATACAAGTCTTATAAGAGAGGTAACTACCCTATAGCAAATGATATGACTATATTTGAGGGTATGAAAGTAAGGTTTGGTGCTTACGGTGACCCAAGTGCAATACCTACTCAAATACTTGCAAGTATTAAGGCAGTAGTTAAAAATAATACTTCTTATACACACCAATGGAAACAAGGTGATAAAATACTTAAGAGAGTATCTATGGCATCTGTAGATAGTATTGCAGAACAGAAACAAGCCGTTTCAGAAGGTTGGAGAACATTTCGAGTTACTTCTGATTTGTCCGATAAATTAGCTAACGAAATAGTTTGTCCTAATACGACAAAGGCTATTCAATGTGCTGATTGTGGTTTGTGTAGTGGTACAAGTAGTAAGGCTAAAAACATAGTTATTGAGGTTCATGGTTCAAAGAAAGGTAATTTCGAAAAACAAAAATTAGCTATCCAATAAGGGTAGTTAGTTTTTTATTTTAAAGAAATATTAAATAACATTAGGAATATCCAAATAAATAGCTTATCTTTAAGTATCACTAAAAAACACATAGACATGGCAACAAAAGTTAGAATTTTAGCACAGTACATAGAGAACGGTAAAGCTAAGGGTGGAACTGAATTTGAGTTTAATATTTCAGATGCACATAGTATGTATTGTAGTAATCTTGAAGAGGTATTTTCTGAAATACTCAGGGTTACAAGCGAGTCTTGGGCTGGCGATTTTACGTACATCTCGCACGAGTTATTGTTCCAAGAGCCAATACAGTTGGAAGGAGCTTTAACGAGTAAGGTAATGGAGGATATGGGTGTTTTATAACACTCATTTTTTTTTATGTGTAAAAAAATATAAGGTAGGTTGGAGTCTAGCTTCGTGCAGTGATGTTCTGCTCGGCTCGTCCTATCGACTTGTTAAAGATAAGCTATTTTCAGTTACCAACCTAATAAAATCGGAATAAAAATATATAAAATTATTTGCATAATAACAAATATTATTTTATATTTACATTATGGCAAGAACAAAATATTATTATATCTGGATTGAAGGTATCAGTCCTAGAAATGGAGAGTTGGTTAAGAGTTTAACTAACTATGGTTATGATGTTACTAATAAGATAACTGATGCATTAAGAGTTAAGCAAGAAGATATACATTTAATTACTGCTTATTTAAAAAGACACGGAGTTGCTAATTGGGTGTTAGATAACCCTCAAACGTTTGTTAGAACTAATTATGTTCCAAGTGGAAAGTTGTTAAATATAAAATAATATTAAATAACATTAGGAATAACCAAATAAGTTTATTATCTTAGTACTCTAACCAATTAAAACATATACAAATGAAAAACTATTCATTAAAATCTTGCGAAAACTTAATTGACACTTATGTTAATGAGTATAAAGGCGAAGCTACAATATTAGAAGAGGGTGTATTGGGTTTAGGTAAAATTATATTACATAGTGCTGAGGGTAAAAAAAGTATTGTTATAACTGAATACTATATTAATGCGTGGGTTAGTGGACACAAGGTGCGAAAATATAATAAGCTACCAAAGAAATATAAGATAATTTAAAAATAACTTATGTAAAAGTTGCACAGGTCTTTTCTTTTACTTATATTTACATTGTAACCAATCAAAACACATACAGATGAAACTAGATTTAAAAAAATTAGGAAATGAAAGTAGAGTTCAAGATTGTAAAGAAACTCTAAATGTTATTAGCCATAACAAAGTAACTTTCTGGAGTTGGGGAGCACACGCTTTTAAAAACTACCAAAATAAAATATTAAGGTTTAAGGTTAATGGACATCACCACAAAGGGCACGTTTACGTAGCCGTTAACGGCTCTGACTTGTACGATGTATATCTTACTACCACTCGTGGGAATATCGTCAAGGAGATGAAAGATATTTACTTCGATGAGATACAAGATAGGATTGACAATGCTATTGAAAGAATTGAAAAGTACGAGGCTTAGGTTTATTGATTAGGAATTGGTGAGGTATTTATATCTCACCTTTTTGTTTTATATGTAAAAAAATATAAGGTAGGTTGGAGTCTATCTTCGGGTGATGTCTGTTTCACTCGGCTCGTCCTATCGACTTGTTAAAGATAAGGTAAAATAAGTTATAAACCTAATTAAATAGTAAATAAAAATAATTTATTTTTATTTTAAATAGTACTAGGAATATCCAAATAAAGGTTGTATCTTAGTACTCTAATCATTAAAAGAGAAATATTATGGCGATAGAATTTAGCATTAACGGATTAAATAGATGAATTATGATAACAGAAGAACAAATAA
>TARA_R110000796_G_scaffold19317_10_pt1 | contig 15566 bp, 8 predicted proteins | sample TARA_R110000796 | Tara Oceans TARA_R110000796 (sample SAMEA4397815) | marine metagenome | biome: Polar Biome; feature: [SRF] surface water layer (ENVO:00010504); material: water (ENVO:00002006), including particulate matter (ENVO:01000060) such as... | depth 5 m
GCTTTTTTGTATCTACATTAGAGTAATAGCTATTTTTTTACTTGAGCGTCAAGCGACTCGCCATTCACATTACTCGAATCATCACTCATTAAATATAAGTAAGTAGGCATTAAGTCTTCAGGTGTTGCAAGTTTATCTCGGTCTTCACCAGGATAAGCACTAGCGCGCATTGAAGTGCGTGTAGCACCAGGGTTAATACAATTGATACGTATATTGGTTTTACCTACTTCACATGCCCATGTTTGCATCATGCCCTCTACAGCAAATTTCGAAATAGCATAAGGCCCCCAAAATTCGCGACCTTTACGGCCCACGCCAGATGATGTAAATACCACGGATGCATTTTTAGATTTGCGCAGTACCGGAAACAGCGCTTTAGTGATCATAGCTTGCGCGGTGACATTAACCTTCATTATGTTTTCAAAGGTTGACGAGCAAAAGTGCTCAAGTGGCCCTAACGTGCCTAAAATGCCCGCATTATTTAATAAACCATCAAGACAGCCAAATTGAGACTCTATAGTGGCAGCTAGATCGCGGTAGTTTTGCTTAGTTGCGCCTTTTAAATCCATAGGGACTATTGCCGGTTGTGGATAACCTGCTTTAACAATTTCATCATAAACACATTCTAGTTTATTAGTTGTTTTGCCTAATAAAATAACAGTTGCGCCGTATTTAGCGTATGTAATTGCAGCTACTCGGCCAATTCCATCACCTGCGCCGGTGATTAAAATAACTTTATCTTTAAGTGCATTTTCAGCAGCTTGATAGGTGTTCATAAAAGTACCCATGGATGAATTTTTTTTGATTTTAACATAGCAAAACATTAAGTAATCGAATTTATTGTAAATTTAGGTGGCGAAAGTAGAAAGTTTACGTTAAGTTTAACTGGTCTAATGTCTCATTAATAAACTGATTACATTGTTTTAACTTAATATACTTAATAAACACACTATAAAAATAAGATATGTGCGGAGCCAACAATATGAAAAAAATGCTACTCTCACTCTCGGTTACAGCTGCTCTTGCAGGTTGTGGCGGCGGAGAAACGCTAGAAGATGTTAAAAACGATTCGGTTACAGTTATCCCAAAGGCGACGGTAAAGTTTGATCCCGCTAATGGGGTTATATCTGTACCCAATGATTTATTAATGAGCGGTACCCAAGATGGTACTTTAAATATTCCTGGGGAGTTAAATGACGCTAATGTGTCAATTCCTCGTGCTGCTTATGCTAACCCTCAACTTGCACTAGGTGCGCTTGATGGCTGGTCTACTCAAGTTCCTTTTAAAATAGATTTAACTTTCCCACCAAATGTAAGCCTAGATGCCACCTCTGCAGGTACACCAGGTTCAGTACGTATTTTTGAAGTAATAATGGGAGCAAGTTTAACAGATGAACAATGCTCACAAGCACCTGCAGGTGCTGCCTGTAAATTAGTAGGTGAACTACAATTTGGTGTGGACTTTATCACCCAGGCATCTGGTGATGCGGTGGCGGTTATTCCACTTAAGCCATTTAAAGCCGGCAGCTCTTATATTAATGTATTAACCACAGAGCTTAAAGACTCACAAGGGCGTGCTATTGAGCCGTCATCTACTTACGCTACAGTAAAACAAGAAGCGCCGTTAATTACGCCATCACAACTAGCGCTACAGGGGGCTGTTAATAGCTACGAAAATGTGGTTGTTAGTTCAGGCAATATTACTAAAGATGAAATTATTTTTTCTGCTGCAATGACTATGCAATCGGCAGGCCCTGTGCTTGGTACAATTAAAAAGTTATTAGCAGCGAGCCTGCAAAATCCAAATTTACCGACACCAGCAATTACTGTACCTACTCAGCCAATGGTAAATGTACAGCAAGTATTTCAATCACAAGGTGTTACTGTTAGTGATGCCTTTCAAGGTGTGCAATATCAAAAAGGTAGCATTATGTTGCCTATGTATTTAGGAACACCTACAGGTAAAGAAATTAGCGATTTAAACGACACTTATTGGCAAGGCATGTGTGATAACGCAGTTGCTGTATTGGGTTATAAAGCACAAGCAGGTGCTGCATTTCCTACTGATCCAATTAGTGAAAATGACGGCGCATGTGCCGCATTAAGCGGTGGTAAATTACGTGATTTAGGGTTAGATAGCACGCGTCATTTAACCAAATATAATTCAATTCCTAAAGTGCAAAGTATGGCCAATGTGCCAGTGCAAGTGACTAAACCTATTTTGCCTATAATTAATGGTGTGCGCGCAAGTTTACAATTAGCACCTATTGCTATGCCTGAAAGTGGCTGGCCTGTGGTTATTATGCAGCACGGTATTACTACCAATAAAGAAACCATGCTGACATTAACGGCGCAGCTTTCTATTCAGGGTTTTGCCACAATTGCAATTGATCACCCGCGCCATGGCGAGCGAGGAATTGACGTAGATGCAGACGGTAACGATGACTTTAATGCAACCACAGGTTCAGTACTTAGTTATATGAACCTAAGCTCACTGCTTGTTGCCCGTGATAGTTTACGTCAATCAAGCGCCGATTTATTAGGCTTGCGTCTTGGCCTAAACTTTATTAATGATACAAGTATAAACAGTAAAGATGTGAGCTATGTTGGTCACTCACTGGGTTCAATTGTAGCGCCGGCGTTTATTGCCCAAGCAAATAGCCCAATGGCTGAAACACTTGATCCACTGTTTAACGTTAATACAGTTGCGCTTGCAAGTGGCGGCGGTGGTATTGCCAGTTTCTTACTAGAATCACCTGCGTTTGGCCCATTTATTCAAGGCTCGGTGTTATCACAAGCAGGTACAACCGAAGCAACGGAATTTAATGCATTTTTACAAGGTGATGCAATTTCTAACTGCGGTGTATTACTGCCAAATATGCAAGATTTCCTATCATGTGGTTACACCGAATATGCAACGGCTTTAACTATGGCTGGCGAAACGGGTAAGCTGGCAAATATTAAAGGCGTAATGACACAATTTGCTTTTGCAGCACAAACTGCACTAGATAGTGGCGACCCAACTAATTATGCCGCAACCGTTAAAGCACTCGAAACGCCTGTATATATGAACGTGGTAGTGGGCGATGGCGCAGGCAATAAGCCAGACCAAGTTATACCTCCAAGTGTTGCTAGCAATCCACTTGCAGGTAGTTTACCACTGGCAAACTTTATGGGCTTAGAAACAGTGAGCACATCACAAGCACCTAGTGCCACGCCGTCTAGCTATTTAGTTAAATTTACAAAAGGGCATCATGGTTCAGTGTTAACACCAGCGCCTAGTGAAGAGGCGGGATCGGATGCTGCAGGTAGCTTTGCTGCTAACTCTGAAATGCAATTGCAAATTGCAACTTACTTAGCCGCTCGTGGTCGTTTGTTGTTAATTACAAATAGTGATGTTGTGACCGATTAATAGCTTACAACGCAATTAAGTAACCAAAGCCACTGTTTAGTGGCTTTTTTTTGTTAAAAAGCATGCTAAATTAGCTGAAATTTATAAATGGAGAAAAGTGTTGGAATTTTTATACGAATACGGTTTGTTTTTCGCTAAAACGGTTACTTTTGTTATTGCTATAGCCATCATTTTAATGCTGATAGTTGGCGCGGCAGTTAAGCCAAAAGCTAAAAAGGGTGAAATACAAATAGATAATATTTCTGAGCAACTAGATAATATTAAACAAAGCTTTTTACACAATACTTTAGGTAAAAAAGAACTTAAAGCACATCAAAAAAAGCTTAAGGCAGATAATAAAAAAAATGACAGTAAAGAGCCAAAACCGCGATTATATGTGGTTGACTTTATAGGCAGTATGGATGCACATGAAGTAGAGAGTTTAAGAGAGGAAATAACCGCTATTATTTCTATTGCAGATGCGAGCAAAGATAAAGTACTTATTCGTTTAGAAAGTGGAGGTGGGGTAGTACATGGTTATGGGCTTGCAGCTTCACAGTTACAGCGCATTAAAAATGCAGGTATACCTTTGAGTGTTGCTATAGATAAAGTAGCAGCAAGCGGTGGTTATATGATGGCCTGTGTTGCTGATGAAATTATTGCAGCGCCATTTGCTATTGTAGGCTCGATTGGCGTAATAGCGCAAATACCTAACTTTAATAAAATATTAAAGAAAAACGATGTTGAATTTGAGCAAATTACTGCGGGGGAGTTTAAACGTACTCTTACTTTATTTGGCGAGAACACCGATAAAGCGCGTGAAAAGTTTCGTGAAGAAATTGAGCAAACTCATGGCTTATTCAAAACTTTCGTAAGCACGCAGCGCCCAAGTTTAGATATAAGCTCAGTTGCTACAGGTGAGCATTGGTTTGCGACTCAAGCAATAGAGAAAGGCTTGGTGGATGTTATAAAAACCAGTGATGATGCCTTGCTTGAACAACAAGATGAGCGTCAAATTTATAAGATTAAATATAAGATTAAAAAAGGTTTAAGTGACAAGTTAGCACTTGGCTTTAGTAGTGCAGTTAATAAGGCTGGGGTTAATTTAGTTTCTAAGTTTAAATCATTAAATCCATAAATAGTGAATTACTTTAAGCTTAATTAGCTTTGGTCAATAAAAAACCCTTGAATTAATCAAGGGTTTTTTAATGCGAAGTTATTTACTAATTCATAGATTTACTTATGTTTTCTAAATCTTTCGCTGCATTTGGGTCATTATAAATAGACTCATCTAACTGACCTTCAGATTTAGCAACCACACAGGTAACCATACAGTCACCCGTAATATTAACTGCAGTGCGGGTCATATCTAGTAATCTATCTACACCAATAATTATTGCAATACCCTCTACTGGTAGGCCTACTTGATTAAGTACCATTGCTAACATAATTAAGCCAACACCCGGTACGCCGGCCGTGCCAACAGACGCTAACGTAGCCGTTAAAATTACCATTAAGTAATCAGAAATGGTTAAATCAACACTAAACACTTGTGCAATAAATACAGTGGCAACCCCTTGCATAATGGCAGTGCCATCCATGTTTATGGTTGCACCTAGCGGAATAGTAAATGAAGCAACAGAGTTATTAACCCCGAGTTTTTTAGTGGCTGTTTCAAGAGTAATTGGCATAGTTGCACTTGAGCTTGAAGTACTAAAACCAAATAAACAAGCGTGTTTCATTTTCTTTAAAAAAGTTACAGGGTTTAAACCCGTCAATAGTTTTAATAACAAACTGTAATTTACAAACGCATGTAATAATAAAGCGGCAACCACTACAAAAAAGTACTTAGCCAAGCTAACAATTAAGTTTAACTCTATGGTAGTAAATAACTTTGCCATTAAGAAAAACACCCCGTAAGGCGCAACGTTCATTAACAAAGTAACTAGTTTTAAAATTACCGTATTAAGGTCTTCAAAAACCACCGCTACGCGTTTTCCTGCATTACCACTAAGTGCCATAGCAATACCAAACAGTAATGCGAAAACAATAACTTGAAGCATATTACCTTTTGCCATAGCTTCAAAAGGATTAGTAGGGAACATATCTATAATAACGCGCGCTAAGGTAGGTGCCTCAGATACGTCGTAACTTGCATCTGTTGGCAGGTCAATGCCCACGCCAGGGCTAAACAGTAAAGCCAAAGTAATAGCCAGAGTAATAGCTAAGGCTGTGGTAATTAAATATAAACCAATTGATTTACCACCCAAGCTGCCTAATTTTTTAGGATCGCTTAAGCTACATGTGCCACACACTAAAGATACAAATACTAAAGGAACAACCAGCATTTTTAAGCTGGCAATAAATATTTGCCCACCAATGTGAAAAATTCCATCAACAAAAAAAGCTTTAATTGGCAAAGAGAATAACCCAAGTGGTATTAGGTAATCGTCTTCACCAGCTAATATAGCTTGAAATAAAAAGCCTACGGCAACACCTAATGCCATGCCTATCATTATGCGAGTTGTTAAGCTCATTGAACGTATTTTCGACATATTTCCAATCTATTTTTTATAAATTTGGCACAGCCTACCAGCATGTAAATATTTATACAGAAAAATTTATTAATAATTTAAATTTTTTTATCAAAGAAAGTATCAAAAAACTGTGATTTTAGACTAAGTTATAGGTTAACATGAGGTAAACAATACAAAGTTAATAATAATAACGCTAGGGAGAGGTTTATGCCTTTAACACGACTGCTAAGCATTATGATGCTCAGCTTTTTTATCACAGCTTGTGGTGGTGGTGGCTCACTTGAAAAGGAGGGCAGTATAGGTGATGGTAACGGAGGAACAACACCTGATGTACCCACCTACGCCGTTACGCTTCAAGGCTACTCCCAAGAGGATGGCAGCGCATCGAATACTGTTACAGCGGCCTCTGCGCTAGATTTACGGGCTACACTAAAACGAGATGGTGAAGTGGTTGCCGGTAAACGAATTACTTTTACCCTTGTTGACGATATTGGTGATTTGAATCCTTTGTCAGCACTTACACAAAATGATGGTATTGCTACCGTGGAATTAACTGCAGGCGTAGATGCCGGAGCTGGTGAAGTTACTGCGTCATACATTGTTGATGGTGAGAGTTATGAGGGGACCTTTGCTTTTCAATCAACAGGAGGTCAAGGCGACGATACTGGCGTGTCTGGTTCCACCACGCTAACGGTTAATATTGTTGATAAGATAGGTGAAAAGTTTTCAGACACTAATCCAGTCACTGCAATTAATCCAGGCACAGTAATAGCTACGTTACAAAATGATGGCGTTGCACTTAGTGAACAACTGATCACGTTTACAACTAAGTTTACTGGCAAAATCACTCCAGATCTTGGTACTGCGATTACAAATAGCGCAGGCGAAGCACGTGTAACACTCTCTAGTGGTAACTTTAAAGGTGCTGGCCAAGTTGTTGCTAGTTATACATCAAGTAATTCAGCTTCAGTAAGTAATACAGCCGTTTTTTATTCATCGGGTGACTCTGCCCCAATTAATTTGGCACGCTTTTCGGTATCGGTTAAATTATTAACCGGATGTTTGCCTGGCTGGGATGATAATCGAGATGCGGTTAAGCTCGATCCAACTCAAGTTTCATCTGGATGTACAATAGCGAATACTATTTCATCTTCTGAGTTAGGTGAGTTATTTATAGAGGTAACAGATGAGCAAAGTGGCGAAGGTACTAAGAGTTCACTAGTAAATATATCGACTAACTTAGGGTCAGTATTGCCCTCTTCTGGTACAGCACTTACCGATAATTTTGGTGTTGCATTACTTAAATTACAACCAGGAAATACAGGCGGTGCAGGAACTGTAACAGCGAGATCGTTAGGTGAAAGTGCAGCCATTAACTTTGCAGTAGGGATTGCAGATTTAACCCTTGAGGTTAACAACGGTTTAAATAAAGATGCTGCTGGAAATGTTATTCCTTTAAAAGCAGGCGGCAGTACAGTTATCGAAGTAACACTGCGTGATGAAGCAGGCAATTTATATTTAACCCCGACGGATGTTGAGTTTAGTTCAACTTGTGTTATTAGTGGTCAGTCAGTAATAGACGCCTCGGTTAAATCTTCTGGTGGTATCGCGACCTCCACGTATCGTGCAACAGGCTGTAGCATTGATGACGATATTAATATCACGGTAGAAACTGGCGGTAAAAACTTTACTATAGCGACGACTATCCCAGTAGAAACCTCAGCGGTGCAGTCAATTCAATTTGTTGATGTAAGTGAAACATTTATAGCGCTTCCTCCGGGTGAAGGCGGTGCGCCAACACAATCTATTGTTAAATTTAAATTGTTAGATGCAGACGGCATTGTATCAACACAACAACGTATCGATTTTAAACTAACCGATTCAATTGGTGCTGCTAAGTTAACATCGTTAAGTGGCAACACAGATAGTAATGGCTTTGTCCAAACTACTGTAACGTCAGGTATAGTTCCAGGCCCGTTAGTTGTTAAAGCCTGTTACATTTCTAAAGTTGATGTAAGCAATTTACCTGCAGGTGATGATTTAACCTGTTGGGTTGATGATTTTGAACTTTGCCAAACGGATCCAAATAATGCAATTTGTCCGGAAGGTACACTTAACTTAGTACCACTATCGGAGCAAATTAGCTCAGTTTCATCACAATTAACTTTGGCATCTGGAGTAACTGATCAAAATAGTTTTGATGCGAGCCCAGTTATATTCAATACAAATTCATTAAATTATAATGGCGTAACTACTGATATTACGGTGTTTTTTGGTGACCAGTTTAATAACTATAATGGCGACGGTGTTGAAGCCACCATTTTAGCAGAAGCCGGCGTTATAGGCTCATCAAGTAATGAAGTTACCTGTAAAACAAATGATGCGACCTGTGTTGTTACTTGGCGATCACAAGGCGACCGCCCTTTTTATGAAAAGAAATGGGGTAATCGTATTGGCGAAATTGACAACGATCCTTCAACAACAGAAGGAATTAACCCAAAAACAGGGTTAATAAACTGTGACCCTTACTTTGGCTCTGCAGCGCCGTGTATTAATGGTATTAAGCGCGCTAAAAATAGTCCCGATGGTGTTGTTATGGGTGGTCGCGTGAGCATTCTGGCTGTTACAAAAGGTCAAGAAAACTTTGTTGATGAAGAGTCAACAGCGACAGTGCAACGCAGAAATGGCTTATTTGATATCGGTGAATACTATGCAAGTTACGACTTACCAGAAGCGTTTATTGACCATAATGAAAATGCCTCGTTCGATAAAGTTAATTGCGGTGACGCTAATGATCCAGCAAGTGATGCGTGTTCAGAACTCAATTCACGTGGCGGCCATAACGAAACTTGGCGTGACCTAAATAATGACGGAATTTATAATTTAGCCGATGGTAAATACAATGGTTTACTATGTAGTGAAGCGGCTAGTACAGCAGGAGAATGTTCACGCGAATTGATTGAAGTACGCAAGCAGTTTGAGCTAGTAATGTCAGGCGATGATCCATATTTGCGTTTTTCTGTATTAAAAACTAACAATATATTGCCAGCGCCTTATCAAGTTTATGTGCCGGCAGATTGTTCCGCTTCTATTGCGGGTAATTTCGAAACCTCAGATACCATAGAGCGTTGTGATGTTGATGCAATCGATTTATCTACGGTGAGTGTCGATAATCCGGCATACGATGGGACCGATCCTTCAGTACCAGAGAAAGTAGATATTGGTTTAGGCGGCATCACAGTTCGTATCCATTATACTGACGAATTTGGTAATCCATTACCAGCAGGTACAACTATTTCGCTTTCAACTACTAATGGTGACTTATCCATCATTGAAAGTAGTGATGTGGTTCCGAATACTAACCGCGATACGCCAATGTATTCAGATGTTAGGATCTCACGAGAAGCCGATGGTAACGATAAGTTTGATGGCATACTATCTATAGCATTCGAGTTCAAAACTCAGTCGGGTAGTACTAAAACAGTTAAAAAAGGTATCGCGATATTTGACAGTAAATAAAAACTAAATTGAAAAATGCCAACCATAAGGTTGGCATTTTTTGTTTCTATTCTATATATTCCCCATCAATTACTCTAAAAACACCTGTTTGTTTAAATTAAACGCAGAAATTGTTCGTTTATTCGCTTAAAACTGAAAAGTTTGTATTAAAAGCTTGTAACAATTAGTGTTTGTAGATATACCTATAAATATTCGTGCCGCTTATGTCGGCTAAACACATTTTAAAAAACTTGGTTAGAAATAGGCAACTATGGGCAAATCGCTAGTAATTGTAGAGTCACCTGCTAAGGCTAAAACAATTAATAAATATTTAGGTAATGACTTCATCGTAAAGTCCAGTATTGGACACGTGCGAGATTTACCTACTTCAGGTTCTGGAAAAAACAAAGTGCCAGCGACTAAAACGCCGGCTGAAGTGCGTAAATTACCACCTGAAGAGAAAGCAGCGTATAAAAAGCAACGAGACTATTCTAACTTAGTCGCGCGTATGGGCATTGACCCTGATAAAGGCTGGGAACCACATTACGAAATACTGCCAGGAAAAGAAAAGGTAGTACAAGAGCTTAAAAAGCTTGCCGAAAACGCTGACCAAATATATCTCGCAACGGATTTGGATAGAGAAGGGGAAGCAATTGCTTGGCACCTTCAAGAAATTATTGGCGGTGAACCTGCAAAATATAAGCGTGTAGTTTTTAACGAAATTACAAAAAACGCAATTCAGCAAGCATTCGAAACACCTGGTGAGCTTAATACCGATATGGTATATGCGCAGCAAACACGTCGTTTTTTAGACCGTGTTGTTGGTTTTATGGTATCGCCCTTACTGTGGGCAAAAGTGGCACGTGGACTTTCGGCTGGACGTGTTCAATCGGTAGCAGTGCGCTTACTCGTTGAGCGTGAACGCGAAATTAAAGCGTTTATACCTGAAGAGTTTTGGGATATTCATGCTGACGTTAAAAATGCTGAGTCAGAGTTACGCTTAGAAGTAGCCAAACAAGCAGGCAAGCCATTTAAGCCAGTAAATGAAGCTCAGGCTAGCGCAGCAGTTAAAAGCCTTGAGAATGCAGAATATAAAGTTATAAGCGTTGACGAAAAACCAAGTAAAAGTCGCCCAAGTGCGCCTTTAATCACCTCAACTATGCAACAAGCAGCCAGTACACGTTTAGGCTATGGCGTTAAAAAAACCATGATGCTAGCGCAGCGCTTGTACGAAGGCGGTTACATTACCTATATGCGTACCGACTCAACTAATCTGTCAAAAGATGCGGTTGCTATGTGTCGCGAATATGTAACAGAGCAATTTGGTGAAAAATACTTACCTAAAGATCCTATTAATTATAGCTCAAAAGGCAATGCACAAGAGGCGCATGAAGCAATTCGTCCATCTAGTGTAACTGTGCTTTCGGGGCATATTGAAGGGGTTGATGCCGATGCTAAAAAACTATATGAGCTAATTTGGCGTCAATTTGTAGCGTGCCAAATGGTACCTGCAGAATACGACTTAACGACATTAACGGTAGCAGCAAATGACTTCCAACTAAAAGCCAAAGGCCGTGTGCTACGCTTTGATGGTTGGACTAAAGTACAGCCTGCTATTCGTAAAAAGAACGAAGAAGATCAGTCTTTACCTGCAGTAACAGTAGGCGAAACATTAACGTTAATTGAACTTGACCCTAAGCAACACTTTACTAAACCGCCAGCGCGTTTTAGCGAAGCGAGTTTAGTAAAAGAGCTTGAAAAACGTGGTATTGGCCGCCCATCTACTTATGCATCTATTATTTCTACTATTCAAGATCGCGGTTATGTACGGGTTGAAAACCGTCGTTTCTTCGCTGAAAAAATGGGTGAAATAGTTACCGACCGCTTAGTAGAAAATTTTGAAGACTTAATGAACTTTGACTTTACCGCCAAAATGGAAGGTCGTTTAGATGATATCGCCGAAGGCGAGCGCATTTGGACCGAAGTACTCGATAAGTTTTATGCCGACTTTTCAACGCAATTAACTGTTGCGAAAGACGAGCCTGAAAATGGCGGAATGCGTCTTAATGAAATGGTCGAAACTGATATTGAATGTCCGACTTGTAGCCGTAAAATGGGTATCCGTACCGCATCTACTGGCGTGTTCTTAGGGTGTACTGGTTATAACTTACCGCCTAAAGAGCGTTGTACAACAACGATGAACTTAGTATCGGGCGATGAAGCAGTTGCCGCAGACAGTGCCGATGCAGAAGATCTTGAAACCGAAACATTAATGCAAATGAAACGTTGCCCAATTTGTGAAACGGCAATGGATTCATACCTAATCGACGAAACCCGTAAATTACATGTATGTGGTAATAACCCAGCATGTAGTGGACACGTAGTTGAGCAGGGCACGTTTAAAATTAAAGGCTATGACGGGCCACTTATTGAATGTGATAAGTGTGGCGCGGATATGGAATTAAAATCGGGACGTTTTGGTAAGTACTTTGGTTGTAATAACGATGAGTGTAAAAATACCCGTAAGTTACTTAAAAACGGCGAAGCTGCGCCGCCAAAAGAAGACCCTGTTCACATTACCGAATTAGAATGTGAAAAGTCAGATGCGTATTTTGTTTTACGTGATGGCGCTGCAGGTATTTTCTTGGCTGCAAATACCTTCCCTAAATCGCGCGAAACACGTGCGCCTAAGGTTGAAGAGTTACAACGCTTTAGAGACCGTATTTCACCTAAGTTTTATTACTTAGCCGATGCACCAGCACAAGATCCAGATGGAAACTTAGCTGTTGTACGCTACAGCCGTAAAAATAAAGAGCAGTATGTAATGACCGAAGTCGACGGTAAAGCGACCGGTTGGACTGCGCATTATGTTGCGGGTAAGTGGGTTGAAGAAGCGAAGAAAAAAGCAGCACCAAAAAAGAAAGCAGCTGCCAAAAAAGCGCCTGCTAAAACTAAGGTTAAAGCAAAAACTAAAAAAGATGATGAATAAATAATACTAATATAAGTATTTAATTTTTCTCTTTTTGAAAGCAATAAAAAACCGGAATACACTTTGAGTGTCGATTCCGGTTTTTTTATATCTAATTAAAAGTGTTCGCAACGGCTGTATTAGCAATAGACTTAATTAGACAATAAACTTAATTAAATTTTTACTGCAGAGACCTTTTTGTAGCCTTCAGATACAAGCTCATCATTCACGCACTTTAATACATAGCCATAAAGCTCTTCATTGCTTACGTCGTCATCTTTAGCCCAGTTAACACACATTTCTGTGTATTCTTTAACTGTTTCAGCTGAAGCGTCCGCCGCATCTTCTGCAACCACATTAAGTGCAGACAGTGCAAATAGAGGTGCTACGATTAATGCTAGCAATGCTTTGTTCATTTGTTTATTCCTAAAAAATGTTATGACAATTGTTATTTAAAACAAGTGTACCCAAGCCAGAACAACTCTGTTGGTATGCTGATTTTTAATCGAATTTGAAATAAAAGATAACGAAATATTTTTATCGTCAGGATAAGTAAGTTGAGTGTTAAATTTTAATGGTAATTAGGATCATACATGGACGAATCATCAAGCTTTAAGCCAACCAAAACAAATAAATAGAATCGATATTGGAGTGTTTTATATTCGTTAGCTACAAAAAGCCTGAGTTACTCTGAAGTGCCCCCCAATAGTTGGATATTCCAATTACTGGGGGCTTTTTATATTAAATGACTTTTAGCTACATTGGGCGTAATAGCAGCCAAAACCATTCATTATTAGCTGGTTATTACTCAAAGTAGCATTGTGATGCGAAAGCGTGTCATACGCTTTAGTTATAGCTACCGGCAAACTTAATCTTGCTTGTTGCGCACTTAAATTAAATACACACAGCATTTTTTCATTATTAAGTGTTCTATAAAACGCCAGGATCGGTTCAGCCGTTTGGATAAACTCAATATCGCCTGTAATCATCACCGCTTGCGTTTTACGCCAAGCCATAAATTCACGGTACGCGTTTAAAATAGAGTTTTTATCGCTATTTTGCTCTGCTACCGATTGAGATTTGTGTGCTGTGTCTACAGGCAACCAAGGCTTATTTTCACTAAACCCAGCATAATCTACTTGCTCATTTTCCCAAGGAATTGGAGTTCTACAGCCATCACGGCCTTTAAAGTTAGGCCAAAATGTAATTCCGTAAGGGTCTTGTAAGTCTTCAAAGGCCACGTTTGCTTCGCCCAAACCTAGCTCTTCCCCTTGATACATACATACACTACCACGCAGTGAAGCGAGTAGGGCTGTAAGCATTTTACATTGGGCAGGGTTAATTTCGCCATTGTCGCTCCAACGGCTCGCAACACGTTCTACATCATGGTTACTAAACGCCCAGCAAGGCCAACCTTCAGTCATTTGCTGCTCAAGCGTTTGCACTGTTGTTCTAATGTATTCACTAGAGTAGTCATCAGTGAGTAATTCAAAGCTGTAGCCCATGTGTAGCTTATCGCCACCTTGGGTATACTGCGCCATGGTAGCGAGTGAATCTTCAGATGATATTTCACCCAATGAAACCGCACCTGGATACTTATTAAGTAAGGCACGAATATCTTGCATAAATTCGATGTTTTCTGGTTGGGTGTTGTTGTAATAGTGATACTGAAACGCGTACGGGTTATCTTCACTAAAACCGCGGCCTTGGCGCTTATCTTTTGGTTTTGCAGGATTGTCGCGTAATTGCGCATCGTGGTAGCAAAAGTTAATTGCATCGAGCCTAAAGCCATCTACACCTTTTTTCAGCCAAAATTCCACGTTATCAAGCACAGCTTGTCTAACATCTGGATTATGAAAGTTTAAATCGGGCTGCTCGGTTAAAAAGTTGTGTAAATAATACTGACCTCGGCGCGGCTCCCACTGCCATGCCGGGCCGCCAAAAATAGATAACCAATTATTAGGTGCTGTACCATCTTCTTTTGACTCAGCCCAAACATACCAATCAGACTTATCATTAGTGGTATTTTCGCGGCTATCTAAAAACCATTGGTGTTGATCAGAGGTATGGCTGAGTACTTGGTCAATAATAATTTTAATATCGCGGGCATGCGCTTGTTCAATTAGCGAATCAAAATCGTTTAAATCACCAAATATTGGGTCAATATCTCGGTAGTCGCTAATATCGTAACCAAAGTCTTTCATTGGCGATTTAAAAAAAGGTGAAATCCAAATAGCATCAACACCTAAGCTTTTAATATAATCAATGCGATTAATTATCCCCTTTAAGTCACCAATACCATCATTGTTGCTATCTTGAAAGCTACGCGGATAAACCTGATAAATTACCGCACCTTTGTACCACTGCTGTTGGGTCATGCTTTTCTCCGTCATTGTACACCGTATTTCGATTACGCTAAATATGGTTTGTTAACTCACCATATAATATTTCTAAAAAGCATACGTGAAGCCCGTGATTCTGTAAAAATACTACATACGTATGCAGTAAAATACACACTTTTTAAGTATTAAAAAAATCACTAAAAACCAATTAAATATTTTAAATTAGCGAGAAAACAACCTTACCAATTAAGGTTTTTAAATTGATTTATAGGTTAATTCTTATTTTAATCATTATTAACAATGACTTGAGTTAATCGCCTCTATACTTCATTGGTCTTACCAATTGTAAGCCCAACAATAAGCGTATACAGAGCAGGGATCAGCTTAAATATGGTTATTTTTATGCAGTTTACATTTAACAACTTGCGCCATTTATTGATAAATATAATTATTTAACTAAATTTATTAAGTAATTAATACGAATTTATGAAAGTCTATTAAAAACAAGCGTTTGTGCTGTTGTGAGTGGCTTTTATGTTAATATATTGTCAATGTGCGAGTGTTGAATACGTATGCATAAAGTTGTTAATAAAATGAAGAGAGCGTTAACATTAATCCTGACAACAAAATTAGCTCGCTTTGTTTGACTATCACTCAAACAAAGCGAGGATCACACTATGGGTAACGAGAGAGGATCACACTATGGGTAACGGGAATAACATCATGTCTATGTTCAAACCAAGTATATTAACGTTGGCATTAACAGCTGCCGGTTTATCAAGCTTTGCTACTGCTGCCGCGCAAGAAAATACAATAAAAAAAGAAGACGT
>TARA_R110000796_G_scaffold245413_2_pt1 | contig 15563 bp, 10 predicted proteins | sample TARA_R110000796 | Tara Oceans TARA_R110000796 (sample SAMEA4397815) | marine metagenome | biome: Polar Biome; feature: [SRF] surface water layer (ENVO:00010504); material: water (ENVO:00002006), including particulate matter (ENVO:01000060) such as... | depth 5 m
TATCGTTTCATTGTATTATGAAGTGATAATAACTTTAGAAATCTTCGTTATTAATATCCATTACTATACCACAAAGAATGAGACTTATACGATGCGTATCCGAGACTGAGGATGGAGTGTTTAACTGTAATTTCAACGCAGACTTCAATGTGGCTCCCAACTCACAAATTTGTTTACAAAATCTATGCTTCGCACGGAAAGGTGTGGTTCCTTCAGTTATTAAAGTGTCTGCTCACAGTATGACTTTTCAGATTCGTTTTTCAGGCAGTGTTACAATAAATGCGGAAGTTCCCGCAGGTTCCTACACGCAGTCCAACTTCCTTTCAGCAATTTCTTCAGCACTTAACAACTCCATGTTTTCTTTAGAAGCATCAGTAGGCGTATCAATTGGGCGTCAGTTCATTGTTGATAACGCCAAAGGTAAAGCGGTAATCTCTTACGCTACGTCGGTCGTAAATAGGTCCTCTATTGACTCCAAGTGGACAAAGAACAATTTGACCTTTGGGGACTCAACGGGTACATACGCAGTAGTTGATGCAGGTGTTATTGACAATTTTAACACTCACGCCATCAGCAAGAACCCAATTACTAAAGGGTGCGGAAAAGTCCAATTTACCTGCGAGTCGCTACCAGCAGGAGGTTCTGCGGACGACACCAAAGGGTTTATTTTAGGTCTTACTGCGCAGAATCCTAAAACTAAAAGCAGTGCTTGGGCATTAGCGGACATTGTTATAGGTGTCCAACCAACCAATCACGGACATGGCGTCTACATTATCAAGAATGGTGTGCGCAGTGGGTCTGCTTCCAGCACAACAGCATCAGATGATGATGCCGTCGCTATAGAACTCAATATGGCAGTTGACCCAACGCCGAACGCACGCAATGCTCGTATCGTAAAATACGATTCAAACGACCCGGCAACACCAGAGTATCCTAGTGATTCAAGCATTGTGCTCGGCGATAACACAGACTACTACGCCATTATGATTGCGGTCAGTGATGATGATGACGACCTTTTGGTGAAGCAACCCATCTACACTCCTGACACTTTCTTTTCCTCTACTGTGGACCCAAATCTTAATTCAGGCATTGCGATTGGTCGCAATCCCAGCTACCCGACAACCACAACAGGGTATCTACAGATGAGTGCCACCGCTCAACTTACTTTGAAATACACCTATGGATACTATCCACATCCAAGTGGTACAAACGAGCCAATGCTTGCTCAACACAGCTGGAAAGCGGAGAATGTAATGAACAGCACTAATCGTGTTGATGGTTATGTTGTTGAACTGCTTAATCTTCCTATAGACTCTTATGACTCTTTCAACGGTGGACAACGCCGCGACATCTTGGCAACAGTTGTGGCAAAAGATGACTCAGATGATATTGTCTACAACGCAGGGTTCCCAGTGTGGTTGAACTTAAACAACTCACGTCGCATTACGCTTCGCAACATCACCTTTCGTATTGTGAACACGGACTACTCCGCATTAGAATCAAGTGGTATTCCAAATGCGACTCTCTTAATTAGAGAAATGCGTATGTAGTTATACTTTTACGTTTTTTTCTTTACCTTCTTTTTGTTATTCGTTTCAAACAAGTCTTGCGTCTTGAGTTGCTTATCTTTCTTAGGTTCGTCGGGATTCTTTCCTTTCACAGTGGTAAGCAAGTCTTTGAGTTGAGTAAGGTAGCTGAACATAATAATAATCCTGTAATATGAATAAAGAGAAAAACATGATGCGATTAACGAACCCTATAGAACTGTACTACAACGACTATTTGAATCGCAAGTATAAGTTTCAGCAGAAGAAGTTACGAGGTAAATCGTTTCAGTTCTACCTCAATCGGATTTCTAAGCACACACACAAATGGGAGTGTGACCCAACATTCGCATCCTATAGTTACATTTGGAATACATTTACGACTCTCATTCTAAAGCGGTCGCCCATCTTACTCCTATCAAGCGAAGAAGTTATACAAGTTATGGATACGATTGATAAAGGCGTTGAGTGGGTAGTGTTTGCGGATAAGGTGTTGTCTCAAAAGTGTAAGATGTGCGAACCGTTAACAACAGGGGCATGCGAAGTTGTTAGGAAACTAAGTTTCTATGACTGTATCTTTTACGACTACGCAACTCATCAAAAAACGAGAGAGCGAGTAATTGATGCTTGCGAGAAGCACAAAGCAACATTGTTCACGGTTTCTTTTGCCCCATAACGTCTACAATTTGCGTTATCTTTAAGAAGACAGAGTTGTCTTTACCAATGTTGCTTACAAGTTCGCCATCTTTGTTGAGGATACGCACACGAATCCGGGAGAGGGCAGTAGGTGGACCTACATGCGTATAACTGTTTCCATCCGAACCAGATGAGACGTACGCATTTTGAGTGTAGTAGCGATTGATAACGCTACGAATATTACGCGTATAGTTCATGCCGTTCTGTGAGTTCGCACTTGCGAGGAAAAGCGAGGTGGCGTCAAACCCACACTCCACATCTACCATATAATATGCTGAGGAGTTTTCATCTGCTTCGGGTATGTTTTCGGCAACAATGGTAGCTGTGTCCGCCTCATCAATGTCAACGCGACCAAGGGTTACTTCACTGATATCCCCTAAAGCAGATTGAAAACCGCTCGTAGTGAAGAAGTTTAAATTACTTCCTATTGCGTTCGCAATGCTTTCTTTCGCACCCGTAATTGAAATGCCTGACTCAAGAATCATATACGGTTTGATTACCGCCGAACTGCTAATGCTTGATGTTTGCAAATTTACCATCACGGCTGCTCCGTCGTCCATTTCTACTACTGGACTTTGGGTAACTGTAGGTATGATACTTGGTGAGAAACCTAACTTATTAAACCACAGTTCTGCTGGTAGTAACTTTGTAAAAGCTATGCCAGCGTTGCTCGGGACGTAGAAAGCCTCCGACGCGTCATCAGCTGGTACGAAAGGCGCAAGAGTAGCAGCATTGTTCTTCACTGCCTGAAGAGCCCACACCGCAAACGATGAATCGGAACCTGTTATGGGTGAGTGTAAATAGGGAAACTGAAAGCGACGCTTTGTCGCTTCATACTCCAATTTGATTGCGGAGGCACCAAACCAATAGGAACCTCCTTGAAACATTAAGATGTCTCGGTCAGCAGAGGTGTTGACAAAAACGTATTTTGCCGAAAAAGTGGAGGCGTTGTCGGCAGTGTTTGTCGGGATATACTCCTGGTTGTAGTATTCCGTTAACTGTAGATACTTATTTCCAGTGTAGATGCCATCTTCGCGAAAGAGTGTAAAACTGTATTCTACATTCCCTCCTGTTACGTAGTCCGTTGGAGTTGAGAATGTAGATAAGAGGGCAATCTTCACGGTTGTAGCATCTACGTAAGATACTGAATCTACTTCTACTGTTTCATTACGAAACGTGTAAGTTCCTAATGTGCCATAGTTGTTTTGGAGACGACGCACCGACCATCCAGTTGAGTATGGGGAGTAGTTTGAATTGGCATCTAGCACGTTAGGCAACGCAATACAGACCTCTTCTGAGGATGTTGGTGTGGGACTGTAACTCTTTTTGTAGTGAAGAGTAAGCGGTCCTGTTGGTTCCACTCGGTTGCTTCCATAATAACTATCAGTTGATTGTAACCTATTCATGTTAGTACTAATAATTTCCGCAAGTCGTGGAGGGTCATAGGTGTTCTTAGGGATTGTGAACGTGGAACTAAAACGCACAGGAGTTAATATACCTTCGCTGACGGCAGTCGGTGTGTCAAAACTAATTCCTCCGAATTGGTATTTAGGAAGGACACCAGGTGGAAGTGCTACGTATGTAGGGTCAGTGGAATATAAAACACGTCCGTAGTCATAGAAACCTCCTATTACTCCTGAAATTACACTTGAAGGTGATTCAAAGTAAATGCCTGTCATACCCATAACGGGAGCGAACACACCATCCTTAAAATATTGTGGAAACTCGGCGTTAGCAACACACACAATGTCAATGTCAAACGATGCCCACTGAGTTTGTTGTCCATTTGTTTGATATCTACTCAAGAACAATGTAGTGGATACAGGTTGTGCCCCTGGAGTGGGAACATACCACAAATACGCAAACCGACTTGGGTCATAGTCATTGTCGCAGAGCCAATGGGGATACGGTATCCCTGTACTTAACCAGTCTGGCGTTACTTTTCGCTGTATGTAAATTTTAGAATAACGAACCATAACGCTGTCAGCAGGCAGTGCGTGCGTCGCAGGAGTAAATTCACACAGTACATAAGGAGCACTGTCAGTGACGGATTTGTTTGGCGCTCCAGCAACGTTATTAAAGTCGCCTTCTTTTCCGGCATACGTTCTTTCCATTATTGAGAAGTTTCGTAAGTACATCATTTGCTCTGTCTCAACTTCCATGTCTTTCTCAATTGTAATAGAGTCAGGAGTGATGCCTTTGTTGTCAATGAAGCAGTTGGCAATCTCAATACGGTCATTGGGATTGATGGGTATGCTTTTCGGAAGTACGACTTCGTAGTTCCCATTCTCTTCGTCATTTTGAGTTTCTCCAATTGAAGTCCGCTCACTTGCTTCAATGATTACAGTTTTTATGTAGTTTGTTGTCATACTTTCTATATTACAACAAAATACTTATCCTTATCTACTTTATACGTAGGCAATATCATACGAACCTCCATTGATGCTGAAACTCTTTAGGACTTCGCCGTAGATGTTGAGGTTTAGTGCCTGATTCAGCGCTTGTGGTCGGCATATCGCAGCGTCGCCATCCGCCAATGCTGTCCGAGTGTAGGAAAGTTGAAGTGTGCGAATGGAGGCATTGACCGAGAATCCTGTGTAGTCACGTCCGAAACTAAACTCTTTGAGGTCGCGAGTACCACCATTGTTATCTTCTACACCGTACACGCCTGTGCTGTTGCCATACTGAGTTAAGATTACATCACCAAACGTATCCGCAAGGACACCAGCACGTCGGTTATGGCCTGTCAAACCTTGCCCATTGAACAGAGCCGAACCGTTTATATTGAGTTGCAGAATCATGTCTCTTTGTGCTAACGAGTTCAGTCTACCATTACAAAGCAGTGGAAAGTTAGTCGCTTTTACCCCTTGGTCGTCGGTTTCATACACTCCTTCTATCTCTTCTGTAGGGGAATTGATAAAGAGCATTCGTCGGACGGTCTTGTTGTCGTAGCCTTTTAGAACTAAGTCAGTAGTTTTAGGACTGGCAGCAATAAGAATTTTAGGAATACTAACACGTTCGTTCTCAATCCCTACCATTGCGACGTTGCGTATGCTTGAGAGCAACTGCGATTGGGTTTTGGCATCAGAGATAGTATCTACCACTAAGATAGGGGTTCCAATTTTGACCACAGTGGCAGTTTTGGCTTCAGCAAGAACAATTGCGGGGTCAGTGTTCCACTGAATGTAAAGGCGTAGATTCTTAAAGAGACTTGTGGGCAAATAGCGAAGGGAACGCAACTCATGGAGTACTTCGGTCAAGTCAATGTAACCCTTTTGAGAGGTTGCTTCCGTAGAGTTCGCGCCACCAATGACTTGACTTGATGCTATACTGATTTGGTTTTGACGCTGACTTCCTCCAACGCTGTAGTTCATCATGGCAACAGTATCCAAATTTACTTTACGTTTTTCACGCTGGTCAGAGTTGTTGCGGTTAATACCTTTGAACGCAAGGTACGGCGCACTATTGTTGAGTTGGGCAAGAACCACAGAACCATCAAAAAGAGTAATATTCTTGATTAATGCTTTCACTCCGCACGCATTGTTGTAGCTTGATGATACACCCGTTCCGTGGGCGCAGACATTAGCAAGGCGCATTGAAGATAGGTATGTAACATTCAAATCGTTAAGGCGAAACTCAGTGTGACTTGATTCATTGTGAAACTCCGGGTCCAATTCTTTTTGCTCTACGTTGACGCTGAACATTTTCTATACATTTTACACAGATAATAAACTATTTAGATTGTCATCACACCAAGAAAGAACAGATTGACGCTGTAAGGTTCGCCGCTGGAAATGGATGATGACATCTGGATATTAAATTTGTTTTTAGAAAGGTCCATGAGCGACGGAAATTGGAGCCCTATTGCAAACGTTTTCTCGTGCCACTGATTTTGGAGAGACATCATGTTGTGGTAGGAAGAAGACATCGCTTCTGTGAAGCGGTTGAGAACTTCTTGGATGTCTGTAATCTGATACGTAATCTGCGCGTTTGTTGTGGCATTGTTGTAAAGATACGATATTTTGCGTAGACTAGGAACGTTCTGGCACGCCAAACTATTGTAAGTTGATAGTTTCTCTTCACTCTGACGAATGAATGTACCAACAAAACCTCGGCACGTTGCTGGAACAGCAAGCGAGAGATTGGCAAACGTGGAGGCAACACTTGTCTTGATGTTGACAATGTTTGGCATCACAATGGGTGAGTCTTTATTATCGTCGGGATTAGTTTCAAAGTGAAGACGAACGTTCTTCAATTTGTATGAGACTTGGCCAACTGGATTAGGTGGTGTCGCCACGTCAAGACCCGTCGCATCCGGTCCAAAGAAAACGTTTCTATTCTGTGCGAGACGTATTGTGAGACGAATGCCACCGCTTTTTCTAAAGGAAAGACGATTGTCGCCTTGTGATGCCATTGAGTTTAGGCAGATGTCAGGTTTAATGGAAAAGTTCTGTGCCGCTCCCGCAGGAGCATTGGTTGGACGCACCGCAACACCTTTGATTACTTGACCTGCTACAGTTTGGTTGGGGCAACGGAGTTCCGCTACTTTGTCTGCCTGGAACGTATCTAAGGGTGAGAGGCGTGATATCGCACGAACTTTTACGTAGCGAGGGTAATCAACAATGTTTTCCACTTGTCCGAATTTCATTAAGGTTGTAGTAGCGGTATCAATGAATGCATGTGCACCAACTTGCGGGTCAATAAAGACATTCATATCTTTTACAGTAATGCTAGCGGGTGTTAAAGCACTCGTAAGTTCTACATCTCCTGAGATACGAATTGAGGAGTTGATAAGTTTTCTTCCAGGGTAGTTGAGAACAAAGTCTAGCATGTTGTTCTGTACGTATGTTTCTCTGTAGTTTTCGCAGTCTACTTCGTGATAGATGATGTTCATGATTATGTATTAAACAAAGGTTTTTATTTGATAGTTTAGAATTTCACTTGACGAATCATTTGTTGAAACTGAACCAAGTTCATATCGGTTGCCGAACTTTTTTCTATATTAATCTGAAACAACTTTGGTTGAGCGGTAAGAGGTAGCGGTGCGGGAAGCACAAGCACGCCTTGCCCGTTGTCCGTGTCAGTTGTTCCGCCGACACTTGGAAGTGTGTTTTGTATGAAGGGCAATCCTCCATCAAAGTGGAAAGACTTGAGAGTAACCTGTAAGTCGCCACCACCAGTGAGAGTTCCTGAATCGCCATCCAACTGAACGACATCGCCAGGTTTGTAAAGTCCATTGCCTCCATCAACAAAACTCATTGCGGTGATGTTGGCAAAGTCAGCGCCTGCACCTATAATGACACGCATCAACGCACCTGCTCCTTTCGCAGTAGCGTCGGTTGTTGAGGTGGGAAGGTCTGTAAATGTGCCACCTACGTTCGTAAAACCACTATTAGCAATTCCCACTAAGGCACCCAACTCCAGTGTGGTGGCTACTGTGGAAGTCTTCAGTAAATGAGTGTTTGCTTTCATCGCACTTGGATAAACCTCAGTGTAGTTCTTAAAAGGAACGCCCATTCTAGCAAGAGTTTTCTCAAGCATGATTGCGTGAAGTGGGTCACGAGGACGTCCCGCTGCGTGGTTAGCGCTGTGTATCGCAATAGGACGATTCACTAAATCAACATTGTCCGAGCGGAGCGTGTAGGATGTGATAGTGCTATCATAACTATTATGATTGCTGGGGTTTGTGTCAAAGCATATCAAGTTTGCTACTGCGTTGGCGGGCAACTGATACTGTCTTTGGAAAGAAGTTGTCTCGGGGGCAAAATCTTCTATAGTGTTGTACGACTTGTATTGTATTCCGGAACTCTTTGGTGCGTTTGGAATGACGCACAGGACAAGTTCCGCACGCCCAATGTTCCACGTTGCGGATTCCGCTTGTATAGGAAAGATGTAGACATCCTGTGCCCCACTTGCGAAAGCAGCATTAGCAATGCCCGTTCCACCAAAAGTTAGCTGGATTTGCCAACCTCGGCACGTACTAGCATTACCCTCAGGTGCGGATTGGACAAAGTCAATTTGGGTAATGACCGCAGGCGTTAATTTGCCATTGTCAGTAGTATCCGCAACAAAGAAACCAAGTTTCTGCCCCACCCAATACGGTGCGTTAGACTTGTTAACAAAGGCGTTTGCCTCAGGTATAGTCCCAAAGGTCGTAGGGATGGTAAGTACAGTTTGATTAGCGGTGACGGCAACGTTTACTTTATAGTAGAGAGCCTCAAATGGGTTAAGAGAATCAAGAACTGGAATGTTCAAAGAAGCGATGTCGTCCACTTTGACGCCGTTTGCCACTTCGTGAAGAGTGACGACATCAAGAAAGTTGCCCTCAAGGTGAAGATGAAGATTGCCAAGGGCATTGAGATTTAGTTGTGAGCGACCAAGTCCCAACAAATCTCGCATCTCAATGCGCACTGGAGCTTCTACTTCAGTGCTCTTTATAGAACCGCGACCAACGAGGTTGCGATAGAGACTGTTCACTTGCGTGTGTGGGTCTGCGATTTGCGAAAGGTCTTTGTATTGGCAGCCTTGTTGGTCTGCTGTGTTCATGGAGTAGTGTTGAAGAATTTGGTGAAGCAAGTCAGACCTGCGAATGTCCTCAAGTTGTCCTTTCTTACTTGAGGACAACCGCGTGTTGCGAATGAGGGCAGAGTTGTAGAGCGCGCCCTGGAGCGTTCCGTTCCACGAGGTGTTAAAGTTGTGAACGCCTGTTGTTGTCCCCTTATCAGTGGTGGTGATGGTGGATAAGATTTGTAAGTACGAACGGTCCATATCAATACCACCGAAAGATGAAGGGATGACAAAATCCATCAGGTTTTGGTTCGGAGATATCGCTTGTTGACACTGAACTTTGACGAATGACATTTTTATACATAGAACAAACATATATATTTGTGTAAATAAAGACATTTTCTAAAGTGTTGGTGCCACAGTTTCTGCCATAGGTGAAGGAAAGCGGTGTTGGAGTTGTGGTTGGTCATCGCTGTGAAAAACAGAGGCAAGACCTGTGGCAAGACCCGCAACCAAAGTGGCGGTGTCCGTAACAAGGTCAATTCCAGGTATCTCTTGGTCCGCTAGGTCAACGCCGAGTAGTGTTGACGTAAGACCTTTGAGCAACTTAAAAGGGTCATCAATGTTATCCAAAACGTTGTCCACCACTTTGCCAACAACACTATCATCCTTTATGAAACTTGATACCCCATCTGCTGCCGCACTCGCAGCATTGCGGGCTGCTTCTGCCGAATCTGCTGCCGAACTTGCTGCGTTGTATACTCCAGTTTTGACATTACCAATTGCACTACTAATAGCGCCACTTGTTAAACTTTGAGCCATGCTTGCCGCAGCGTCTCTTCCTGAAACTGTTCCAATCGCACTACGAATAGCACCACTTGTTAATCTTTGGGCTATGTCTGCCGCATCTTCTTCTGGACCAACAGACTCAAAATCTTGGCCAAGAGATACAAGAGATTCATAATCACTAAAATTAGTGTCGCGTTGCGTAGGTCCAGCAAACTCATCAAAGAAATCGTCATCAAATTCAGGTGGAGCCTTGGACTGATACACGTTAGATTCCTTATACCCTAATGCGCTCGTAGGTGATACTAGGAGGTCCTTATTTCCTTCCGCATTGAGAGACATCGTAGGATTTGTATCAATGAGTTTCCAAACTGAAGTTGGTTTACCAACTTCATTTTTCAGAAAGTTTCCAGCAGGTAAATCAGGTAAATCAGGCAAAACGCCTTTCACACGAGACAAAGTGGAGGTCACTGCTTCATTAAATGCTTTTTCAGTTGGATTGTAGGAGTCCGCTGTTTCAAGAACCCTCGTCAGTCCTTTATCTAGTCGTGACGCAATCTCACTATCCCTACCTCCAAAGATGCTATCTCTTTCGTCAACATCAAAGAGAGTCTTTTTCTTTGTTGCGACGTTGATGACATCTTTCACAACATCACGCTTGTCTTTTATAAACGCTTTACCAAACTTTAGTAAAGCGTTGCCTCGTCCTCCTTTTTCTTTAAACGCAAGTTGTACAAGTTCAAATGAAACGGGGAGACCCACTTCCGCACGAACTTGGGCGTCCTCTTCCACCTTTTTACGTGCCCCTGCGAGGTCAGAGTAGTATTCTTGTAGCTTTTCCTCACGGTTTTCCGACTTAGTAAGACTCAATGCGTTTCTTATTTCAGCGTAGTTGTTCATATTTATATTATATGTAAATATAAAACTACTTTGGTATCTTTGTAACCCCTTCGTTTCCTTTTTTCGCCATCCACTCCTTTAAAGGTCCAAACTGTTTTTCATATTTGAGGCGACCGCCTTTACCATCTGTGGTCTCAACTTTCTCTTGTTCAAACTGCCAGCGTCGCAACTTTTGCGCACGGATTTTGCCCCTTCGGGTCTTTATATCTTTCATATACTTTTGAACAGCGTCAATTGTGTTAGCAAACTTTTGAACTGTGATTTCTCCTGACTTCCACAGCATCACGTAAGGACCTGTTAAGTAATCATTTGGTTTCACGCCACTACCTCTAGTTCCACGCCGAGTTAAGACTCGCACTGGAGTATCTTGCTCATCCTCAGGCGTGTCGTCCACTTCATCTTGATAAAGCACCGCATACGCTGGTGGTTTCTTAGGCACCGTTTTCCAATCAACAGGTTTGGTTCTTTCATAAGTGCCAACTGCTTTAGGAAACTGACTCATGAGATACTTACGAGTTTCTTGAGTGCGGTCTGACGGCTTCCTTAAGTGCTTCCATTGAACCATATAATACTTTATACCCTTGCGTGTGAACGGGTCCATGAGTTTGGACAACTCAAAGACGTCGTAGTCTTCTATTTTGTTCTCTATCTTATCGTTATCAACCGGTTGTAAGTCGTTATAGTAGAACACCTTCGCACGATTAGGCGGTTGTTTGTCGTTCTTGCCGCGAACGGTATAGCGTGCTTGAAGCAACGTCTTCTCTGTGCTGCCGCCTTGAACTTTGGTAATACGATATACGTCTTTGCTCCAGTTTGTGTTGAGCGCAGCCGTGTCTTTCAAGTCGTCCTCGTCCTTCTTTACCCGCACGTATTGTCCTACTTTGTACCTCGTTTGGATTCCTTTCCTTCCTTTCAATGCTTTGTTTCTAATGGTCTCCTGAACGGTAACTTGCTTTTTAGTGTCGCTTCCTTTATACGCAGATGAGGGCGTAGATATAGGTCTGGCGTCTGGTTGCATAGTGTCCAGTTCGTTTGGTGTTTTCTTGGTTACATCGTGAACGCTGTTATTGTAGTTTGCTACAAGTATAGGCATTGCTTTGACCCAGTTGCGTGCTTCCTTAGGTGATATCTTCGTTTGCTTGATTTGACCTGCTTTCATAGACTTCATAATCAATCGCTTCAGCGTTCCGTTTGCTCTCTCCACCATTCCATTACTCTGCGGAGTATAGGCAGAACTGAATACCCAACGAAACTTAGTAGCAGAGGCGTACTGATAGATACGTCTCTTTTCTTTAGTCTTTGGGTTTTCCTCTTCTTTGAACGGTGGGTCTCGGAACTTCATTTGAGAACCATACGTTTTGGTCAACCAATCTTTCGCTCCTTTGATTTTGTTGTCATAGAGTGTGTTAAGCGTTCCAATGAACTCCGAACCATTGTCTGAACGAATGACGCTAAAGAGAGGTTGCGGTGGAGCGACAGACTTCATCATAGTGCTCAAAGCATTGTATGCTAAGAGAGTGTCTTTGCCTTTCATAGGCACCGCATACATCTTCTTTGAAAACATATCCACGCCTGTGAATATCCACTTGTATCCGTTGATTGCGAAGTTACTCATATCAATCAAATCCACTCCCAGTTGCGACCGTGGCCGCTTGAGCACTGTGGGTTGAATGTCGGACGTCTTCCGAGTTCCAGCATAGACTTGATTCAAGTTCTGCTTCTTTAACCAGTTCATTACGTCCCGTCTGGACATATTGATGCCCTTGTTTTGAGCAATCTTGTATAGTTTATCACGACCAAAGAACTGCTTAGAGTTGTAGTATAGGTCCTTGAGTTTCTTCTCCTCTACGGCGACTCGCTTTGCTCTACTCTTCTTGCGACTTGCAATAGATGCCGGTCGTGCCTTCTCCAACTGCTTCCGTAGACGTTGCTTGTCGCTTTCGGTTCTTGTACTTTGTTGCGACCGTTGCGACTGTTGAACCTGCTCGTTCTGAGCTGGCATCTTTTGCTGCGACTCTCGGTCCAACTTATCAAGAAGTTGATTAAGAATGTCTTCAAACTGCTTCATCACCGGGGGCGACTTCGGAGTCAGTCCGTATCTAAAATAGTGTTGAATATCACGAATAGCAACATTAACGCCCTCCTTCTTTGCCCACGATTGAAAGACTTTTGCTGCGGCAGGAGTAGTAAAGAGTTCTAATCCCTCAATAGTATCTATAGTCTTCTTAGAGACTGTAATAGGTTCTTTCTTAATAGGTTCTTTCTTAATCTTCTTCTTCATATTATATAGTAGTAAGTAATATTATTACTATATATATCATTATATACATTATTATAGTTTTTCAGGTTTTTTTAAGAAATAGGAAATGAGTAAAAATAATAAGGTACAGGAAATAAAACCCTTAGAGGGTTTTGAAATTACCAAAATCCCATTTCTTAAAAAAACCTGAAAATCTAAACAGCAACAACCCAATTCAATGTATCACTAGGAGTTGATTGTTCTTTTGTAAAGGCATAAGCATGCTTAAATGGATATGATTTGTCCTCTTTCAAGTTATCAGGCATACGCCACTTTGAGATTTGATGGATTACGTAGCGTTGAACTGGTTTATGATTGCTATCCAGTGAATACGCTACAACGTTTTTAGTCTCTGAGTTGGTTACTTTTCGTATATCTTTCTTGCTGACATACACCTTTACAGGTTTAAAGAAGTTATACTGAAGCACAATCTTATCTTTCACTATGCTTTCATTCTCTTCAAAAATAGGAACCTCAATTAAGTTTTTTTGTAATGGGTTATTTATATTATATTTACACTTGAGTGTGTGAGTCTCATGGTATGCTTTTGTTGAGTGTTTTGCTCCACAGTGCGGACAGGGGGGCCACTTAGGAACGCACTTCTTAGCGTAGCGTTTGTAGAGTGAGTTGCTTACGTCTTTATTCTTAAACGCCAATGCTGTCTGTTCGCAGTATTTGTAGTAATGAAGACGACCATTCTTCCATCGGTTTTCAAATGCGTCATAAACCTTTTCTAAGTCTTCTTCAGACTTTATATGAAAGTGTTCTTCGCATCCACACCCGCGGTATGTAAAGGTGTACTTTTTCTTATCCATTTCCTCAAGACGAACATCTCTCAAAGTATCTCCGTAATCCATGTATAAATAAAAATCAAAGATAGTAAACAGTGGTTCACACTGTAGTTCTCCACAATGACCACTTTCCAAATTCTCTCTTTTGGTTATTCCTTCATATACCTCTTTATACTTCTTCACGTCATTCTTTTTGGAGAAGACCTGGAGTTCTTTCAGTGTTAATTGTCCGCACATAGAAACCTCTTGTGCTGCCTTCTCAGCCGCTTTGGCAGCACGACGAGCAACCATAACAGCAGCATCCCTCAAGCAGTTATCTGCTGCTTTGGCAGCACGTGCCGCACAACATTGTGCTTTTAAGACATTATCATCAGCCTCTTGGAGCATGACACCGTAAGGCACCCAGTGCTTATTACAGTTCTTTTCACAGTCATTGTCAGAGTCGCTTTCAAAGTCACAGTCGTTAGCATAATGATTCTTCAACTCCTCCTTATAATTATTACGACTGCGTGTCATGAAGTCGCACTGAGTGTGTTTGCATGGGTGACGCTTTACTTTGGGCATTGTATATCGCTTTGTATATTATATAATAGCGAAGTCTTTAGGTTCAAACAATTCTCAGGTATTTGTAAAAAAACCTGAGAAACCTTTGATGTATGTTCAATCAATCTTAACGTAGTGCTTGATGGCCGTCGCTGCTGAATGCCCCATCAATTTAGCGTTTTTCTCTAACTCTATTGCCGCCTTACCCAACTTACACGAGTTGTGGATTTGGCGTATCAGCGTGGAACCAATCTTTTTCTTGCCTGTTTCCTTTTCGTACATCCTGTTAAGGTAGTGCGTGAGGGCGGTGGGTTTCATAGGTTCAAAGCGATTGTTCTTTCTCAAGTTGATGAGCAAGTTACCAGACTTGTTGTGCTTCAACCAGGCGTTGAGTGCCTTGTTGAGTTTCGGGTGAACCGGAATGATTTGCTGCTCATCAAATGCTTTGGACTTCTGACGGTTCAAGTAGAAGAGTTTGCGCGACATGCTGACATTGAGCAAGTAATTCTGCCCATCCTCCATGTCACCTTCATTGTCCACCACTTTCATCCCCGCATAGATGTTGCGGCGAGGAGGATTATAGTAATACAAGGAGGCACACACGTAGTCTTGTAGCGCCTTCCATTCCTTATAACTCAAGTCGGTTTTATTGTGTAGTTTGAGATTGCGCACCTGCTTGCGTTTGGTGGATTTCACCTCCTTAAACACACTCCAATCAACCCAGTTGTCGGACTGCTTCTGCGACTTCTTGTGAGTTGCGAGTTGCTTATCATACTGCTTGCTCAAGTCATCACGCTTTGTGGTGAACAAGTCGTATAACTCTTGGTTGCTCCCGTCAACCCACGGATGCGGTTTGTAAGGACCTTTGCGTGGGTTGCCGATTCCTTCCGAGTTCAACAACACCAGAATAGTGTTGAGTTTCTTCTTCTGGCAGGAGAGGTTAGGCGTGTGCTTTGCCATGGAATCATACACTCCATTCATAGTCGCAGTGAGTGCAGTAGTGTGAATGAATGCCTTATCCATTTGCTCGTAAAACGAATCTGAATGGCACTCGCAGAACTCATCCTTTGAGCAGTCTGAGCACGTTGAGGCCTCCAAGTTGAGGGCATCCAGCAGTTGGTTCTCTGCTTTGGCATCATCGCATGAGCAGAGGAAGTCAGGAGTGGTATACTTGGCATCAGTGAGCAGCATTGATAGTTGATGAATCTCGTGGAGATACATCTTCATGGTGTTGTCCTTGATGCTCCGTTTGGCAGAAATCTTCTCAGATATTTGACACATTCTATATATATATTATATAGGGTAATCTTTAGACCATTTTCATTTGGGGGTAAATGATATTTGAGGTTTTCAGGTTTTTTTAAGAAATGGGATTTGGGTATTTTATAAACCCTCTAAGGGTTCTTTCCCTCTACCCTTTATGATATTACTCATTTCCTATTTCTTAAAAAAACCTGAAAAACTCTATTTCATATTATAAATATAAGATTTATAGTA
>TARA_R110000796_G_scaffold88978_2_pt1 | contig 15554 bp, 18 predicted proteins | sample TARA_R110000796 | Tara Oceans TARA_R110000796 (sample SAMEA4397815) | marine metagenome | biome: Polar Biome; feature: [SRF] surface water layer (ENVO:00010504); material: water (ENVO:00002006), including particulate matter (ENVO:01000060) such as... | depth 5 m
AATTAAATCATTAATTCTTGATAAGCTTAATACACTTGATAATGAGACTTTAAAAGACTCTAAAGTTTACATTGACCGTTCATTGTATTACAGACCATTGGGTATTAACAACAGAGCATCTTCATTATCATTAGATAGTAAAGTTGTAGGTACTGTTGAGAATATTCCTGATGCGAATACAATTAGGTTATATGTTCATTGGAAAGGAACAACTGATATCGATTTATCAGGGTTATTAATATCGTCAGATAATAAGGTAGAGAAAATAGGTTGGAATGCTAGACATGCTTACACTAACTGTATCATATACTCTGGAGATAATACAGGTCATGGACCTAAAAACTCTGAATATTTAGATATTGTACCATCTAAATTACCAGCAAACACAGAATGGATTATAGCGGAAGCTAGAATCTATAGTGGTCCTTCAACTTATGAAGGGTATAATGGTAATGCTAGAGCTGGTTGGATGACAAGAGCACGTCCAGAGGCAAATGACCTTTGGAACCCAAAGACACTAGAACACGCAATTGTTTTAGATTCTAAATCAAAGACATCTTATTTGATGGCACTTCATGTACCAACAAATAGTTTAGTTTACTTAGATTTAGCCATGGGTGACGATAATGTATCAACTGCGGATGACGCTCTTAAAATGAGAATATACTTAGATAAATTCGTCGTAGACGAAACTGATGAAATCTCATGGGCAAAATTAAATCAGGGGCATGTCCTTAGCTTACTTTCGAAAGAAGTGGTTAATGATATCGAGGAAGCTGATTTAAAGTTCACAGAGACCACAACTGTGGAAGAAGTGAGTAAGTATTTATAAAAAGTTTCTTAGGCAACTTTATGGAAATAAGACTGGCATTTATTTGTTAGTCTTATTTTTTTTTAGTATATTTGTAAAAATTGGAATGATGAATAAGACAGAAGCGAAACATATTGCCAAGACTATCACTAATGAACAGTTACGAGAAATGTTTGATAAGGCCAAAATTGGAATTACCGATTGGACAAAGGTAAGTTCAGTAAATAGAGGTCACACTAAAGGCGTTGCTTGGAATATTTTAGCTAAAGATTTTGATGTTGATTATAATCATCATAATTTAGCTAAAGTTAATATGATACGTGAATTTGGTGATTTTTTACCATTAACGTTAAGATTACCTAAAAAAAATAAAGCGATTTCTAACCCACCATTCCATCAAGACCCAATATTTTAAATCATGGAAGAGAGAAAAACAGTAAGAGAAGTTCTAGACTTCCCAATTAAAAGAGGGCAAGAATGGAAAGAAGAAATTACCTTTGGAGATATTTGCTCAGTAAAAGACGTATTACCCACAGATGAGCTTTATCATATAACTCATAAAGAACAAGAGCCACACGCATTTAGTATGTCAGATAATGAACATTCGTGGTACATACCAACAATACAGGTTATTAGAGAAAGGTTGGAAACTGATGACGAGTTTTTAGTTAGAAAACAAGAAGATGAAAGACGTATAGGTGTTACAGAAGAAAAAGAGAAGTTAGAATACCTAAGATTAAAAGCCAAATTCGAAAAATAAAATGAAAGATATTAAAACATTAGTAATACATCCTACGGATAAATCAACTGACGTATTATCAGTGATATACGAGAATAGGGGATGGCCTGTAATTACTGAACGCATACCAAGAGACGAACTTAAAGAGTTAATTAAACAACATGACAGAATCGTTATGTTAGGTCATGGCTCACCTAGTGGGTTATTTGGGCATGGCGGGATGGTTATAGACCATTCATTTGCTCATTTATTAAGAGAAAAATACATTGTATGTGTTTGGTGCAATTCGGATAAATATGTATTACGACATAAATTAAATGGCTTCTATACTGGAATGATTATATCCGAATATGGAGAAGCTAGAGCATATTCGGTACTAACCGAAAGCGGCGATGTAGAGTTGTCTAATAAGTTATTTTGTAAAGCTGTTGCTGATGCTGTAGATGACTTAACCCAAGTAGATAAAATAGTTGAAGATTACACTGTTGAGATGAACGACGTTATCGCCTTCAACATGAAAAATATTTATCACACACCTATATTAAAAAGAAATAAACCTTTAGATATATTGGTAGATTTTGATGGCACTTGTGTAACACATGATTACCCTAGGATAGGTAGAGATATAGGGGCCGTACCAGTACTTAAAGCATTGGTTAGTAATGGACATAAATTAATACTCTTCACTATGAGGTGTGATACTGAAACCACTTACAAATTAGCTGAAGCCGTAGCATGGTTTCATGAGAATGATATTCCTCTTTTCGGAATACAAACTAACCCTTCTCAACATAAATGGACTACCTCACCTAAAGCATATGGTCAACTAATAATTGATGATATAGGGTTAGGCACTCCACTTAAATATGACCCATTAATGTCCAATAGGAATTTTGTTGATTGGGTTAAGGTAAAAGAATGGTTAACCAATAAAGACTTAATATGATATCAGAATTAAAAAAAAGGAGAAATGAACTATTAGCTCAAGTAAAAGCTATAGAAAAAAAATGGGATTATTCCAAACCTTATAATGAATTTGAAGATGCTTGTGATGTTTGGCGGGAATTATTAGAGGATAATAGACGAAAAATAACATTAATAAGTCCTTATGAATTAGATGATTTGGATAAAACTTCAGGTGATTATATGCCTTTTGCTGAATTTGCAGACTGTTGTGAAAATGGGGGGTTTATTGATTATGATGGTTTTGGTAATTACGCCACAGATAAGAAAGTTAGTAATTTGACGATATATCCAAGTGATATTATGGTTGGCGTATGTAGAAAAGATTTTACTCACGTTTTATGGTATAATAAATAAATTATGATAAAAGTAATAATAGCTGGAGGTAGAGATTTTAAAGATTATGAGCTTTTATGTAAAGTTTGTGACTACCAATTAAAAAATCAAACTGATGTAGAAATAGTAAGTGGTAAAGCTCCAGGGGCTGACACTTTAGGAGAGAGATATGCCAAAGAGAGAGGTTATGAAATTAAAGAGTTTCCAGCAAAATGGGGTGATATTAAAGATAGACCTGATTGGCAGATAGGTATCAATAAATTTGGAAAAAAGTATTGGAAACTTGCTGGCTTAAACAGAAATGAAGTTATGGCTACTTATAGTGACGCTCTAATAGCTTTCTGGGATGGTGAATCCAGTGGGACAGGCACTATGATAGAATTTGCAGAAAAACAAGGATTAAAAATAAAAACACAAAATTATTAATATTATGATAAAATTATTTGAATTAACACCTGAAGCAATTGAACTAAGTAAAACCATGTATGATGGAGCAATAATAAAATTTATTATAGCGCCGTATCATTCATATGGAGATTTGGAACAAGTTTTACCGTATACTCCAACGACATTCTTATTTCCAGAGAGGGAAATGCCATACGAACAAACGAGCAAATTCGTTTCAATGCTAGTAAAAAGAAATTATGACGCTGAAATAGTTGTGGTAACTAGCCACCAAGTAATCATACAAGATATGATTATTGGATGTACCAGAGTAATGGATAAAACATATGAATTTCATGAGTGTGAATCTAGTCCATTTATGGCTAACATTCATAATATTAGATATGACTTATTGGAGAATAAATATTTAAATGATATGGCTGATGAAGAGCACAGTCTTTTAAGAGGTAAGGTTGATAAAGTAATAGAAATGATTAATAATTCTGACACTATGGGTAAAGAAGATTTTTCTCATTGTTTAAAAGTAATAGAAAATATTGGAGAGCCAATAATCGCAAATAAATTAGCGGAAATGTTAGGGGAAGTAGAAATAACAAAGTAATGACAACAACACACGCTTTATTTTTGATAGATAGTTTGGGTAAGGTATTAATTACGCACCCAACCAATCACCCTACAGATTTATGGTCTGTACCTAAAGGTTTACCAGACGAGGGTGAAACATCATTAGAAACAGCATTTAGAGAAACTGTAGAGGAAACAACCTTACAAATACATAGATATTTCAACCCTAGTAAAGATAATATCACATTATACGTTGATTTAGGAATAGAATTATATCCTAGTAAGAGAAAGATGGTACATGCACATCTAATAGTTGTTAATGAACCTTGGTCTGAAACAATGACTGAGTTATGGTGTCCTAGTATGTTTGAATATGAAGGTAGAGTTAGAGAATGGTTACCTGAAAATGATATAGTGCAATGGTCTGATATTGAGTTTGCTGAGAATAACTTACATAATTCACAACAAATATATCTAAAAAAAGTAAAAACTTACTTGTCGTTATTAAAATAAAATAGTATATTTGTAACACATAAACAATAAAGAATAAATGGGAGAAACACTACCAACACCCGATAAATTAAAACAACAAATTAAAAAAGCAATAAAACTAATGAGCAATAATCCAACTAATGTAACTGTGGGTGAAGATGGCCTTTATACTACTGAAGTATCACTGACTGAAGATGAACCTGTAGAAAATAGTACAAAAGATTACCTATCTAAAATTAACGAATCGATATATTCTAATAAACCTAAAATGGCGATTCTATTTAATTATTTTAATATATTAGCCCATAAGAAATTCGACGAAGACACTCCGATGTTTGACAATATTGAATTGATTGGTTTATTAAATAGGAATGATGAATTTATTAATAATTTTCCAGACACACCCCCAAGAACATTCACCTATAAAGCTTTAGTAAAAATGGATAATAATACGTTCATTTTTTCTTTGACAGCGTTTCGTGAAAATGGAGAGATTAGAAATTTTGTAAGGTACACTAGTTTAACGCCAAGTGCTACTAATTCTATGTTCATATTTGAAACGATATTTAGTAATGCGGTTAAGGCTTCTAATTTAAAGGGTAGCTATCTTACCATTGCTGATAATGAATTAGAATGGAAAGTTAAAACATTAAAAGAGATTACTTTCGATGATGTTTTCTTACCTAAACATATAATGGGTGAGTTAGAAACTTATGTTAAATTATTTGAAACTAAAGGTATCTTACAAAGACAATTATTTTGTGGAATTCCAGGAACTGGTAAAACAGAATCGATTAGAGGAATTAATAATATATTAAATAAGCAAAATGTTACTATTATTAAAACCAATATATGTGAAATCATAAAAGATAAATTTGATTTAGCAGCTATATTAGCGCCTAGTTTAGTTATCTTAGATGATTTAGATTTATATTTAGGTGATAGAAATTCAGGTGGCACTAGTAAGTTATTAGGGGCGTTCTTAGACATCTTAGATGGTGTTGATAAACTTCCTGGTAATGTAGGGGTAATTGCTAGTACAAACGCACCACACCTTATTGATTTAGCGGCACAAAGACCAGGTAGGTTTAATAATGTGTTGTTTTTCGATGAATTAGAGTCTGATAATATTAAGAATATCATCAAAAAATCATTAAATCATATGAATGATGACTATAATAATGTAACAAAAGAGGATATTAAGCTACTAACAGATAAGAAGCTTATTAAACACTTCAAGGATAGTGGCTCTACAGGCGCTTATATTTACGAAACCGTAAAAAATATAAAGCATAAGCAAGACATCGTAGGTGATGACCTAATATTAAAAGATGTAATTTCTGAAATAGATAAGAACTACAAATTACTACAGAAAAAATTAAATGCAACTCAGATTAAGAGTAAATTAACAGGTAACGGTAGTAAGGATATTGGATTTGATTAAATTTTTAATTAAAAATTTGGTTAATTGGAATATTATCCATATATTTGTATAAATTATTAACATTTAAAAAATTAATTTATGGGATTAAGAAGTTTAATTTTCGAGGATGGCTCGGATGATAAGAAAGTTACTAAAGATAGTAAGCAATCATTCGGGAGTAAATTTCCTTCGGATTCAAGAAAACAAAGCGTCACTAATAGTGATAGCGGAACAGGACTATTTTCATTTCCAAGTGGAGGTAAGTCAACCAAAAAGAATAGTAAAAACTTTTCAAAAACACAATCACTTTCTTGTGAACCTTACATCAACGATGTAATGGACATGTATGAGAAAGGGTTTGATAATCTAAACCAAGAAGGTTATGATTTTTACGAGTACTTTAAGACTGTTGCCAAAGGTGGTATTGATAATGAAGCTGTATATGCAATGGCATTTACAATGGGGCAAGCAATGGATAGCGGTATTGATAAGAGAACCTTATTAGACCAAGCTGAATTCTACATTAACAAACTAAATGAAGTTCATGACAATTTTAGTGAACAAGGTGAGAATCGAAAACGTGACATCATCACCAGTAAAGAAACCCAAGAATCTCACTTAAGAGATGAGGTTAATGAACTAAAAAGAGAGATTGATAGATTAAACTCCCTTAAAAACCAAAAAGACCAAGAATTATCTAGAATAGATAATGAATTTTCTCCAGAGATTTCTGAAATAGATTGTAAATTACAAGCTAATGATATCGCTAAAGATAAATTAATAGAAAAAATCGACCAAGTGGTTGGTGGAATTAAATCACACGTATAACTTAAAATTTTTAAAAACACACACAAATTATGAAAAACCCAAAAATTAGTAATTTACCAATTTTAAGGCATTTTGAAAGTGACCAAATTATGTCATCTGGAGAATCCTTTAGAAAAGGTGAAAAAGGATGGTATAACTTATTAAAGTTAGCCATTGCTGGAACGGTATTATATTTCTCATGGATTTATGTACTACCTGTAGTATTCCAAGCCATAGGGCAAGTATTAGCCATTGGTGGCACAATAGCCGCTATAGTGTTATTATTAGCCATGGCACCAGTAATTCTTAAAGCAATTAGACGATTTGCTAGATTTACACACAAAATGGTTATTAATCATGACCCATTTGCTGAATTAGAATCTCAAAAGATTAAAATGTTATCTAATCAACATAAATTTAGAAGTGCTAAAGGTAAAATTGATGGATTAAAAAATGAGATGGAAATTGAAGCAGACACTTCAGCTAAAAATGTGTCCACTCTACAAAAAAGAATCTTAACTTACCAAGATAAAGCTAAAACTTTAAAAGCCGAAATGGAAACTATGGTTGCCAAAGGTGGTAAAACTGTTAAGTCTTCTGATGAGTACATTAATAAAAGAGTTAAATTCATGGAAGTTGTTTCAACAGCTGAGAGAATGCGCCACGAATTAAACCAAGAAAAAGACTTCGTAACTAAGTATGGTACTAGAGGTGCTATCATGAAGAAGTTCGGACATAAATTATTATTAGTGGAAACTTCTATGGATATTAAAATCAAGGATTTTGATGCTACTATAGAAATATTAAAGAAAGATTTTGATTTCGCTAAGAAAGCTAAGATGGCTACTACAGCCGCTAAAGATGCTATGTTATTTACAAAAGGATGGGAATTAGAATATGCATTAGACGTCGTTACTTCAACTATCGCTAGTGATATCGCCATTACTTCAGGTAACTTAAAAGACATTGACAGTATTACAGCTAATTACGCTATCGATTCTGACGAAATGTGGGCTAATTTAGATACTCTTGCTGGTGAAATTAGAACTGGTAAAGACCCAGTTTCTAACCCAAAGAATTATCTTAACCCAGATTATGAATTAACAACAGAGGATAGACACAAATCAGGTGGATTTGGTAAATTATTCTAAAAAATATTGGGAAAGGTTTGTTTAAGTCGAATCTTTTCCATATATTTGTATCATCAAAAAAATTATTAACATTAAAAACAATTTAAATTAAACATTATGGGAAAATTATTTCGTAAAGTAGGAATTAAAAGTAGTTTAACTACAGGAATCGAAGTGTTGCTTTTAGCAATTCTTTTAGGAGGTATCGGATACGGGCTATATGAGTTCGCACCAGGCCTTAAAACTGAAGAATCTAAACAATTAGAGGCTTTAGTAGTGGATGGTAAAACTTTAGACAATGTAACTAAAGTATCTATGTTGCCATTGGCAACCAAAACACCTTCAACAAAGGTGGTAAGCTTACCACAAGTGACAATCGCTGGTTATGCATGGAATGCACAGACCACTATTTATGGCGCAAATGGAGACGCTTTTACAACAAAAGGTTCTTTAATGGAACAATATGATGTAAATTTAAGACTAGTTAGACAAGACTGGTTAACTGAATTAAGTACAATGCAAATGAATTTCATACAAGAGTATGATAGTGGTGTTAAATATCCTGATGGAGATAGAACAGCCTTTGCAATTATGATTATGGGTGATGGTGCACCTTATTACATTTCAACTCGCCAAAAAGCTATAGACGATAAATTCGGAAAAGGTAAATATCACTTACAAGTTATTGGTGCTATTGGAATGTCTGATGGAGAAGATAAACTGATTGGACCATTAGAATGGAAAACTAATCCTAGTTCTATGTTAGGCTCATTAATATCAACAGTTCCAGGTGATGGTGACTGGGTAACAACTCTTAACTATTGCTTCGCCAATAAATTAAAGGTTAATCCTGATTTCACAACTTATGACCCTAATGCTGTAAACTTCTTCCCATCTAAGGATGATGATTACATCAACTCGGCTAAAGAACTTATTGCTTCACAAACTGAAGGTTTTTCAGTAACTTTAAAAGAAGTTATTGATGGTAAACTAACAGGTAAATCAGTAAGTAAAATAATTGATGGATGTGCAACTTGGACTCCAGGTGATAAAATGGTGTTTGATGCTTTAAGTGGATTCACTGACGTAGCATCTACGGCTGACTTCCCTAACCAAATGGCGACAACTCTTATAGCTGTTAAAGAATGGTGTGTGGAAAACCCACAAACAGTATCTAACATTTTAAAAGGTGCTTTGACTTCAGCTAATCAAATGAAGCAACATGACCAATGGAGACGTAGAGGAGCGCAAGCTATCGCTGATGGTTTCGATTTAGAAGATGCTGATTACTGGTATGATATGTATGATGGGCAAACTGGTATTAAAGATGGTGTCCCATATAGTGTAGGTGGGTCAAGACCATTAACATATGCAGATGCATTACAATACTACGGAGTTACTGATGGTGTTAATAGATACAAGTCAGTATATAACCAAGTATCTACTTACTTAACTGATATGAATCCATTTGGATTTAACGAAGCAGTTGATAGAGTAGTCCCTTATAATGAAGCAGTTAATTTATATTTTTTAAAAAATATCAACGATATTGATGCTGGTACAGTAAGTAAGGTTGACTATACAGAAACTAAAACTAAGACATTAGCTAGTGGTCAGTGGAATATTAATTTCGCTACTGGTAGTAATAACATACAATCGTCTTCTAATAATGATTTAGAAACGATATATAACCTATTAATTCAAGCAGAACAAACAAAATTGTCTGTAATTGGTCATACTGATAACACAGGTTCAGACAACGTAAATGTTCCTCTTTCTAAGAGTAGAGCAGAGTCAGTTGTTGAGTACTTGTTGAATAGAGGTATTCCAACGGATAGAATTCAATTGGTTGACGGAAAGGGTTCGATAGAACCTGTAGCTTCAAATAGCAAAGCGCTAGGAAGGGCTAAAAATCGTAGAGTACAGATTACTCTACTACAATAATTAATAACTGAAAAGGGGCACATCCTAAGTGTGCCCTTTTTTTTTAACTTTAATCTAATAATTCTATGTATATCTTAATTATTTTTGCCATTTTAACATTAGCTCAGTCTATATTCATTTACTCTAAGTGGAGTAATATACAAGACTACAGAGAACTTGGGCAAGACTTAGCTGATGTTAGTGGTTTAAGTAGAAAACAAGCTTACACAAAGACTATTAGAGTACTAGGCAACGTCCTAAGTAACTTTAAAACCGTCTTAATTATCCCTATTGGGATAATATTATTTCTGAACCTTATAGTATCACTTATATTAGGTGGTCTATTAGCAATATTTTTCTAACATTATAAAACAAACCAAAATGAAACTCATAACACCATTTGGGAATTTAAGTAAAAATAAAAAAATGCTCATTGGCCTTAGTTGGTTGGTATTAATTATCATATCTTGGGCAATATATAGTACTTCTGAAACTCACATGTTCCCAACTCTAAAACAGGTTGGTGAAGGGTTTCATGACTTATGGAATGCTGGCTTAGTTACACACATTTTTAGCTCATTAGCTTTATGTGGTAAAGCAGTAGTGATATCAATTGTAATATCATTGGTATTTGTATACTTATCACCATTACCATTAATAAAACCTGTGGCAATAGCAATATCTAAATTCAGATATTTACCGTTAACTGGTATTGCATTTTATATCACAATGTTAGTAAGTGACGCAAGGTCAGTCCAAGTCTGGATTTTAGTGACATTCATGTCAACTTATTTAATCACATCCTTATTATCAATGTTGAAGGACATTAAAGAAGAAGAGTTCGACCATGCTAGAGCATTAGGTTGTAATCGTTGGGAAGTAGTATGGGAAGTAATCGTTAAAGGTAGATTTGATTATGTGATAGAAACCATTAGACAAAACCTAGCAATAGTTTGGATGATGTTAGTAACAGTTGAATCTATTATGGTTGCAGCTGGAGGTTTAGGGTTCCTTATTAAAAATTCAGATAAATTTATGAACCATGGTAGAATCATAGCACTACAATTAGTTATACTATTTGTGGGCCTATCGATGGATTATTTATTAACCACAACTAGAAAATTATTATTTAGATACTCAAAAATATAAATTATGAAATATCCTTATTGTATAATCGACGGTGTAGAATACCAATTAGAAATGGTAAATCAAGTAATTAGATTTCCTGATACTAAAACAGGTTGTAGTGATTTAAACCGTTTAATTTCAGATTATTATAGTGGTAAAATATCATTAGACGTAGTATGGGATGAGTATACCCAAACAGGGTCCTCATATTATATGGTTGAAGGTTTATTTTCACCATGTGGAATAAATAATCATACAGTTACCCAAGGTAAGGGTAAATGTAAAGATATGGTTCTTTGTTCTGGTGACCCAGAAGTTGACGAGCAATATAATTACACTGAGGAGGATAAACTTGTATATGGTCTTGTTGATTTATGTGCTGAGGAGATTTATGACCTTAGTCGTGAAGAATTGATTACAACATTAGAAACATTAACAGAAAAATTAAAAACAATAAAATAATGGTATTTTACTTATTTCTAATCTTTATAGTATTTTTATTTACATTTTACGACTCCCAACAAGAAACTGAAGACTCACTTCCTGTAAGTGTTAAAGATAATGTAACCCTGAGTTTATTCTTTGCCATTATATGGCCACTAACTATTATTATAATAATACTTAGTATTTTTCAAAATTTAAAAAACAAAAAATCATGAGTTACGAATTAAAAGACACTATCATTTACCTAGACAATGTAGAATTGGGATATGGTGAGGGTCGTGAATATAAGCAAGTTCTTAAAGACATTAACATTATTGAGAAAGATGTTGTTAGAGAAGGTGAAGTTACAGGTCAAGTAATTGCCGTGGTAGGTAGGTCTGGTAGAGGTAAATCTACACTATTTAAGGCATTAACAGGATTAGTTAAACCAAAATCGGGCTCAGTACTTATAACTGAGTTAGATACTGAAGATGGTGATGATGCTAAAAATGTAGAAGAGGGTGATGTTGGATTTGTTGACCAAAAATATACATTGTTTAGACATAAAACCGTTGAGCAGATATTCAATTACGCTCTAAGGAATAGTGACCAGACTAAAGAAGAGAAAAATGATACTATAGACAAGTATTTAACTGAGTGGGGATTAGAAATGCAACGTAAGCAGTATCCATGTGAATTATCAGGTGGTCAGAGACAACGTACAGCAATTATTGAACAGATATTATCATCTGGACATTTTATGGTCTTAGACGAGCCCTTTTCAGGTTTAGATGTTGGTAATATTAGAGACGTTAAGAGGTCTTTTGATTTAATAAAGAAAGACCATGAGTTAAACACTATCATATACTCAACACATGAACTTAGATTAGCCGTAGAATTGGCTGATAGTATATATGTGGTTGGTTACCCACCACATACTAAAGAGTACGCTACTATAGTTAGACATTATGATTTAAAAGAAATGGGATTAGCCTGGAAAGAATTTGGTCAAGAACATTTAGATTTGGTAGCTGATATAGATAAAACAATGATGAATTCATAATTATGAAAAGACTAAACTTCCAATGCCTAAAAGAGTGGAAAGAAGCACTCAAAAACCCTAATAAGATAAAACTTCATGTTTATAAAAACGATACACCTGAAAAAAAATAGTTAAATAATTTGTTTATTTGATATAATTTTAGTATATTTACTACTAATTAATCTATTAAAAGCAAATTAACAATTATGAAACGATTATTATTAGCCCTCCTCGCACTAATATTAAGTATTAATGTAATAGGTGGACAAACAGAAACAAGAGATACTGGGTTAACCTTTGGTGTTTATCAAGATGCATCTTTAGCTTTCTTTGAAGATGACCATGGCAACTCACCATTTACTTTAGATTATAGACTTGAATTTGAAATGGAAGCATTCGCTAACGATTACGGTAGTACTGTAATAGGGCTTACTTTTGAATATGCGGATTTATCCGAATTTAAATTCATTAGGTATGGATTCCAGGGAGGTTATAAATTTTTATATATGCCATTTTTCTGGGATAAAACATATGAGTTATCATTTTTAGCTGGAGCTGGAAAAATAATCAGAGGTACCGATACAACTCTTGGGTACTTAAGCTTAGAATTAACAACTGAAGTTGCTTATTTCATATGGGATTGGTTTAGTGTTAACGCTAAAGTAACTATGATGCAACGTGGTGATTTGTCAGCAAAATATAACGACCCTTCAGGCTCTTTTAGACCTTGGGATTGGAAACCAAATGGATATCTGGGAATTAAATTCCATTTACCAATATAAAATAAAAAATATGTTTAATGTGAGTAAAAGAGGGATAAAATTTATGAAAGAAATTATGATAATAATAATTGTGGCAATAATACTCACAGGTATTATGGATTGGTTATCTTAACCTACTCACTCAAAAAAAAAAATACTTGGGAAATTTTAATAATGAACCTTATGGTAATTTTGAAATGTTATCAAAGGATGGTGATTTTTTATGCTACACCACTGAAAAAAAAATGAACTGGTACTTGACTAGGAGTTTGGCCAAACAACTAAACGACAAGAAATACCAACTAAATTTTATTACTAAAGGTGATGGCAATAACGTGAGAGGGGAATACTATAAAATTCCTCTTGAGAATAAATGCGTTGTGTGTGGCTCTACAGATGAATTAACTAAACATCACGTAGTACCATCCCAATATAGAAAAAAATTACCTGAAAGATTTAAATCCAAAAGCTCATTTGATGTTTTATGTGTGTGTGACACTTGTCATAACAAATATGAAAAACATGCAGATGACCTGAAACTCCAATTATTGGTGGATTATGGTTTACTTGATTATGCTAAAGCTAATCAAAGGGCAATTAGATGTCATAATGTTCTTAAAAGACATTATGCTGTAGTCCCTGAAGAGCGCTTAGCTAATATGACAGAATTTTTAGAAGATTATTTGCAAGACTCAATAGAAAATATAATTGCGATAGAGAGATTAGATTTTATAAGTGTTACTGATAAACTAATGAATGGTATTACAGACCATGAAGCTTTTATTCTTATGTGGCGTGAACATTTCATTGAGAAAACCAAACCACAGCATTTGCATGAATCTTGGTTAGAAGGAATGGCAACAATATTTTAAATAATAATTAACTGATTTACAAGTAATTAAAAAAAATATTAAAAAAAAATGTATTTTTACTTGCTTTATAGATATATATAATGTATATTTGCAGAGTAATAAAAATTATAGAAGCACAAACAAAGAACAGACTTGGGTTTTTTAAAATAGAAATATGTTTCCCAACTGTGTAACTCTATAGTTTTATTAATAAGTTCATTGAAAATTATAAAAATATGGGGCGCTTATGCTCCAGTCTTCGGACAAAGATAAACCTAGTAATAGGGATAAAGTAAATATAGCCTGATTTTGCGTCAGCTATATATAAGCGTTGATACTGCTTCGGTAGTACAATCTATGTAAGCATGCTATGGATGACGTCTAGGGGGTAACTACCTGGTAAGGCGTTTCTCCCCGAACTTGGGGGAGATGAGGTAGAAATATCAATAAGTGGGTAGCTAGAATATGACTAGAACGTGGAAACACGGTAGAAAAGGAGGTTGTGTTCATCAAGAAATTTTATGGAATGTTTTTATTTGGATTTGCCTTTCGGGGTGATGAAGGATAATTGTAATACTAAGTGAGATGATTGACGTGGCCGTAAAAAAGTTGCAACGGGATGTTGAAGTCTAAACTACTCAAAAGGTGGCACGACTTGTCAACCAGCGGACACATCCTGTATCGTGAAGACAAAAGACAAAAAAAGCAAAACCAAAAGTTAATTTTGATTTTTAAACAACAAGTTCGTTGGTCATAGACGGAAAAATAAGTTATCCTATTGTAATATGTAGGGAATAAGTATATCGGGAGGTAGAACATTCAAACTGATTGTGCGTATCATTACTAACAGGTGGGAACCTGATAACCTCTTCCAAGAGGGGTGGGTATAAGATGAAGTTTATAAAATCTATGGTAAAATAGCTGTCAATAGCTAAAAATGTTTCGGCATTTTGAAAATTGTCTTATTGTTATCTACCTGATAGAAATTGATGGTGTGTGTAAAAGGGGAAACCTATTAAAATGATAACCAAATGCTGAACACTCAGGCGTTTAAACGGGGATGTAGCCGAAGAGTATTTTTTTACTTAGTTAAAAAAATGTTCTAATCGTAACCAAGCTGTAAATGCAATTGTAAATGTTGCCATCCCCACTAAAAATGGAAATATCTCAATTGGAGAATGTCTGTTAGTATTATAATAATAATCTTTAATAAGGTAATTAATATTTTTTCTTTCATATACAGAGGTGAAGTTTCAAAACTTCTATTTCCACAAACGGGGTCGTCGTCTAAGAGAAGACCAGTAACTATTATGGTTATTAACATAGGTTGAAACCCTATCGGTCCCACAAGGTTCTCATTAACCTTAAAAATGAGTGGTGGTAGTATAATGGATTTTTTAACAAACCCAGAATACCCCAAGTTATTTGAAATATAAATTAGTATCAATAGAAAGCGTTAAGTATTGGAAGCTGGGAAAGCAGTTAGACGTAAGGGTACACACTAAGCATAGCTTAACAAGTAAATTTCGACTACAATCGAGGCGGTCTTTCTTATGGTGTGTGAAGCAATTGTTGAATGTTATTTGATTGTTTGAGAAAACACATAGTTCATCAATACCGAGATTCCTGATAAATAAAATACTTGATACTAATTTATATAATAAAAAAATAAATTAAAAATAATTTGTGTAATTAGATACTTTTTTGTATCTTTGCACTATATATTAATAACAAGGGATAAGAAGTCCCAAAAATA
>TARA_R110000796_G_scaffold251214_2_pt1 | contig 15523 bp, 10 predicted proteins | sample TARA_R110000796 | Tara Oceans TARA_R110000796 (sample SAMEA4397815) | marine metagenome | biome: Polar Biome; feature: [SRF] surface water layer (ENVO:00010504); material: water (ENVO:00002006), including particulate matter (ENVO:01000060) such as... | depth 5 m
AAACAGAGAAACAGTGGAAAAGACAATACAAGCTTTCCATGGAACTAACGAAAACTGGCAGCAGTATGTGGACCTAGGCTTTAAAAGAGAAGGTCAGGACGTGAGATATGCACTAAACGACGATAAACTTCGTTCTTTAGGCTGGGAACCGCAAAAAGAATTTAACGAAGAGATAGAAAAAGTGGTACAATTCTATATAGATAACTTTAAATGGTAGGAGAACTATGAAACTTTCAAAACAAGCAATGGGGTCGCTTATGATGGCATTGCAAAAGAGTCTTATGGAGCAAAGTGATATTACTTTGTCACTTGAGAAAATGGATTTTATTCCCGGCGTAGACGAAGAGGGCGAAGAGGCGGAACTTTATGTCAAAAACCCTCCAATCGTTAAATTGAACGATAACTTGGTGGAAGACGAGGAAGCTTAATGCCGAGTTATGTGTACGAGTGTAGTGAGTGTGGACATGTTGCGGAGGTATTCCACTCTATGTCCACTGAATTAACTGATTGCGTTGAATGCGAATCAGAAAAAACACTCAACAAAATACCAGAGGTTCCGACTTATGTAAAACATAAGACTGTTGGCAACGTGGTTAAGCAACATATCGAAGACGCAAAACAACAAGTTAGAGAAGACAAAAAGAACTTAATTCGGGAATACAAATGATGATCTTACTAATATTTTCACTAGTAGCCTCTGTAGGCATCAATATATTGTTGCTTTGGTATATTAGAAAAATGCTAACAAAACTGCTTTATGTGTCTGATAGCATTGGTAGCCTATTAATATCGGCAAAAGAGTTTTCTGGTCATTTAGATGGATTGCATGCAATGGAAATGTATTACGGAGATGAAACCCTCGCGAGTCTCATAGAGCATTCTAAACAGGTGATAGAAGACATAAGTGAATTTGAAGACATTTACACTCTAACCAATGAAGAGCTAGAAGCAGTTGGCGAAGAGGAATAATGGAAAAACCAGTTAAAAAAAATATGTACTTCACGAAAGATCACGAAAATGCGATCATCGAGTATGCAAAAACAAATGACATAAAAATAAGAACAGATCTTTATATTAATTGGATCGAACCTGCCCTCAACGAGATGGTAGACAAGATCATCTACACTTACAAATTCACCAACCTCCCCAACATAGATGTACTAAAAGACGAATGCAAGATCTGGCTCACAACCATTTTGGATAAGTATGACCCGTCTAAGGGTTCAAAAGCCTTTTCGTATTTCAGTGTTATCACAAAAAACTGGTTTATTCACAAAGTTAAAAGAACAACAATTGAAAATAAAAGAGAAGTTCAATTAGATCAGATACCAAAGAATGTGGAAATTAGGCAGTTCACAGTCGTAAATGAGTATGAATCTAAAAGAATGGAGAAAGAATTTTGGATGGGTTTCTGGGAAGAAGTTAATTCTTGGGAAACAAGCAATATGAAACCGAATGAAGAAAAGGTCTATGAAGCAATCAGACTTATCTTCTCCAATCCAGACCGAATTGAAATATTCAATAAGAAGGCGATCTACTTTTACATTCGTGAAATTACAGGTCTAAACACCAAACAGGTCGTAAATAACTTAAATAAAATGAGAATTAAGTATAGAGTGTTTAAAAAGAAGTGGGACAAAAGTGATTTGTAATACTTTTTTGTTCTTAAACTATTTATTTTTGTTATGAAAGACTTAGAATCCTATATTGAAGAAGCAATAAAAAACATAAGAAGTGATCGTGCTCTGACGAGCAAGCTACTTCTTGAGATAATGGAATATATGAAGTTGGACGATAACCGGCATGAATCAGTCGGAACAATCGCTGCTAAATATGTAGAGACCCTCCAAAGGTCCAATGAACAATTGGTGAAGATCAGCGGTTTAATTCAGAAAAACAAATCCGACGACCAAGGCTTATCAGAAGAAGACAAGAGTGAGATATTTGATCTCATAAAGGATTCTGGAAATGGCTAATAAATCTAACTATCCAGCACTAGAGGCAGGTTATGGGGTCTTGAACCCCAACTATGGCTCTCTATCTAAAAACAACTATGACACGCAGGAAGTTGGATTTTTCGGATTAACTCGGAAATCAATTGAAAATTCTATGGGTCCAAACGCTTCATCTGGTATGGGACCAATGGTTGGTGTTGTCTTGAGAGTGGAAGGTTTTACAAACCAAAACGGTACAATGGACCCAACATCATGGGTTAGTTTAGCGGGTCAAGGTCTAGACAAAAATATATCAGCAGATGGTGTTGGTCTTTTACAATTAAGAATAAGAGTTCCAGAAATCCACGCATGCTTACCAGTACCGACAGATCTGCCAGAATCAACTATAGAAGATACAAATCACGCAATCATCAATATGTATCCTGTCTATACATCACGCGATGTAAGAACTTCACAGGAAATTCCCCCTCCCGGCACTCTTGTGTGGGTAGATTATCAAAATAGAGATACAATGATGGGCCCTATTTTTCTAGGTGCTGTTGACAACACAGCAATTGCACCCCCAAATACAAACGGAATCACAGGAAAAGGAGCTTTTGATGCTCCAAGGCGCACAATATATGAAGTGAACCCCTCAACTCCGGAAGCCATTTCAGGGCAGTCAGAAGTAGATAGAGAGTTTCCGGGGAGCCTTGTTATAAAAATTGCTAAGAGATTGCTTAAAGATAGTCCAATTCCAGATGACTATATCGTAACAGGTCAAGGATACCCAGAAATTACTGCTATATGTCAAACAGAATTAAATTTTTGGGAGAACGGTAAGATTCGAGAGCCTGATTTCTACAAAGAGGGCGACCAAGTAACCGAAAGGTTGGCTACATATTGGAAAAATGTAAAAGGAAATCCAATAACAAAGATAAACGATCATGAGCCTTGGAGCGCAGCCTTTATATCTTACGTTTTAAAAGATGCCGACTTCATTGGGGCTTGGTCACATTTCAAATATTCCAAGAGAAACGAAAACACTGCTTTTTGGAAAACGTACTCTCTATTGGAAGATGAACCGGAAAAAATAAAGGTTCAATTAGGGGATGTAGTTGTGAAGCCAAGGAAGGGAAAGAGCAAGGCTCTCAGCCACGGTGACGTTGTTTGGAAAATAGAAAATGGTCTGGCGCAATTAGTCGGAGGAAATGTATCAAAGGATACTAGCAAAGTGATTGCGGGAATGCCCTTGAATCCAGACGGAACAATACAAAATCCAGGTAAATATGTCCTTATATTAAAAAGACAATCAACTCAGATAGCAAAAAATTAAAATAAGTAGAGGTCAAGATAATGTCTAAACAATTTAATGATAGCAGCGATAGAATAAAGCTGAATGATGATGTTGAGAAACGCTCTGCAAATCTCAAAGCGAAATTAGAAAAAGTCAAAGAAAAAGACAAATATAAATATTCCGGTTTGATGGGAAGAAAGAAGATTGAGCCAACCCCCATATTCAGACAGGCAGAATGTGAAACCGTATATTCTGGGCAGAACAACTGCCAGATTGTCCTAGGAAGAGACAGACCGGGGCCCATAGGCACTGGATATGGCGGAATGGGCGCATCTTCAGCAGCATCAATTGATATGGTTGTCGGACGCACTGGTCGCGAAGCACGAAACGTCGGAGATAGCGACGTAACACTGGTGGCGGAAAACGATTATAAATCCGATTCAGCAAGAATCTATATATCTGAAAGAACTGATATTGATGCAAACTTCGGAATCACTCCCGGCAGAATTGGAAATTCTCCCGGTAGATCTGGGATTGGTATCAAGGCAGATAACGTTAGAATTATTGCGAGAGAAGGGATTAAACTCGTAACAAGGACTGACGATACAAACTCAAAAGGCGGAAAAACAGATGTTGTTTTGGGGGTTGACATTATCGCAGGAAATGATGCTTCGGACTTGCAGCCCATGGTTAAGGGGTCTAACCTTAAAGAATTGTTGACATATATGATCGATGATTCAAGAAGATTAGCACAGATGATACATTCTATATCATTAAGCCAAGCATCCCTAGAAGCAATGCTGACGTCTCACACACATATTACTGCCTCTGCGGCAGGACCGGGAGTTTCAATTCCTTCAATTGAACTTGGTGTGTTTTGTGGTGCATCACAAATTAAAAGATTAATAGGCGATATACCTTCTCAGATTATTCATACTTTCAATAATATCGGTGAAGAACTGGAATATGTAAATCAATATGGGACTAAATATATAAATAGCAGATCTAATCATGTAAACTAAATATATAATTCATATTAGAGTAGGTAAAAAAGAATGGTAGATAATAATTTAGGTTCGGGCATAGAGATAGAAGCACAGCAGGGCGAAAAACAAAAAAAGGTGATACCGAGTGGTGATATGGCACTCAATAAGTATTTCTTTGCTTTGAGTCCACCAAAAGACCTACTAAAAATTAAATCCTCCGTTGTAATAAGGCTTCCTGTCTACAATGACTATAGTATTTCATCTAATGAGACTGGCGTGGACTTTGGAGATCCAAGCAAGAATGGACAACCTTTAACTTTTGAAAGTCTATACAGATCTTATACTCCAGACAATGTAGCTCAACTTCTTGTTGCGGGTGGAATTATAAGCAAATCGATTAGATATGGTTTGCTTTATAACTATTTTGGAATCCCCGCAGCAAATTTGTCTACTGGGTACTGGGAAGACGACTCTGATATCCATTATACTTCGTTCAGGCAAGAGGTGACAAGAAAGAGAGTTATTGGCTATTCCTCTGTATATGATGCGTTGGGGAATTCCCCCGACCTCATCGATGAAGATATGAACGACCCATCATTCTTTTTCACAGAATATGCTCAAGGTCTTTATCAATACGGGCGCCTTGGACGAATAGCCCCATTTGAAGGATCACCCCCAGACCAAACTGATATTCCATATACATCCTTACAAGGTTGGGATAACATACAAAAATCAGACAATTGGATGGGAGATAGCTATTCTGAACAAGATAGCCTCATAAGAAATATATATAAAGTGCTCAATGCCTCACCGTTCGACGACGAAGGTTACGACACTATTGGAACCTTTGCTTTTGTGGAGCCAATCGGGGTCGATGCACAATATACTGGCTTTAAGGTCGACAACGACCCAACCCTGACAACAAAAAGTTCTTTGTCAGGTCTCACCTTCAATGGGTTTTGGGATGTTCATACCAATACAATTCCTCAAACATATGCTAGAGCTTGGTACCCTGCATACAAAGGTCAGAGCCTCAACCCCAGTGCGGCTGGCTTCTATGATTCGTCAGAAACACCTAACACCGCAAATCTAGCTTGGAAAAGTCCGCAAGCTTTCGTGGTAGAAGATGGCAATTTGAATTCTTTGGCGCTGACTGTTGGAGAATATGGAGGGACCGGCTGGTACCACGACCCCCAAAAGTGGCTTAAAACCTCCGATAAATTGTTCATAGCAGAGCAAACCCATCAGTTTAAAAATAACAACATTGCTTCAATGTATGGATTGGTTCCAAACAAGAAAATCGATTCAGATGAATATAATAATTATCGCAAAGACCCGTCATCGACTCTGAACGAAATCTATCCATACATAATGAAATATGTAAATGATGTTGTGCCATTATTTATGACACAGCAGAGCTATAAGGACGACGACACAGTTGGATCCCCATTAAATAAATCAGATGCAGTAACATCTAGTGTGGGAATAACTCCCCAAAGCGTTTTACGAAAGTTCAGGCTCGGTCATGAACCCTATACCGGCATGGGTATGAATGCTGCACCTCCAAAATCAAGCACATTTAACAAGCTGGGATATACGCACGTCATCGGTCGCCATGGCACCCATATGGGATCCGCCGGTCAAGATATTATTTCAAAATCCGCCCAATCAGTTAGCCAAAAACTATTCCGTGATAAAATATCTGTAAACTTAAAAACTAACCTACACAGAGAATATTTCCTCGACCCCATAAACTCTAGGGCTGCAAAGGGGCTGAGCATCGGAGGATTTGATTGCACGAAAGGCATATTTGATCCCTTGACCCATCTCTTTGTACCTGCAAAATTTAAACAGAAGTATGATGAAAATACATCTAATCTGGATAAGATTTCGAAATCTTATTATCTTTCAACTGCCCTTCTGTCATACCTTTATCTACAAGTCCCAGCCGGTTTTAATAATGATGATCTTGAGGGTCAGCAAGAAGTAGTTAGCTTCCATAAGGATACTTTTAATAACGGACAGAAATCAAGCGTCATTTTGCCAACAATTCTGAATCTAAGTGCCGAAGATCAAACACAGGAAGCGCAAGATCTAATAAAACTTATAGGGTTTGGATTAGGGGTCTCGGGAAGCCCAGATTACGATATGAACAGTGTAATTGATCATGCTTTCGATAAAAATAATTTAGGAGAACCTGGGAACCCCGCTGGTTCAGTCGGAGACTACTTTGTAAAGGCAAAATCTGATTTTGCATTGCCAATTTGGAAATATGACGCCGGATCTGACCAAGACATCCAAAACATAGGCTGGAAAACTATTGCGGATACAACAGCTAAGGAAGATGATCTAGTAGATGCATTGCTAGAAAATTCAACAATAGGAAACATAACCAACTTCGGTGTCCCTGCTTGGGTAAAATCTCTCAGGATATACCCTTGTCCTGATAAGGAAATAATTGTAACCAACCCATTCTCTGACGACGGAACAGTCCAACAATCTCCTAGTTTTGAAACCTACAAGTCTTCTGATGCAAAGATGGAAGATGTAACATCTGCTGCATTAAAACTTGTAGTTGAACCTAAGTTTGACGACGAAGGAAAAACAACACAGGAAATTGATCAATATGTAGAGATTAGATACGTTACAGAGTTCGAAATTGATGAGAAACAGCTTATTTTGGACCTTGTTGGACAAGGCGTTGCCTCACTAGGAGGGACCAAGGAAGAATACACAGACGCAGGATTTAATATAGGGGAATTGTTAGAGAAAACTCACGGCAACCTGTATGATGATGAGTTGAAAGATCTATATGAAAGCGGAGATTACAATTTTGGATCTGGCGTAGGTGTAGATTTTGGCAAGTTCCCTTCATTTTCCAAAGACGGTGAAGAAGCTTGCTTGAAATATCCCCCTCCGACAGTCGCCACAAGTGCCGATAGTATTATTTTAGAAAGTGACGGAGACGAATATGCATGCACAAGTTACATATGTTTGTCTGATACGGGTCAACCCACCGTTGAATTTAAGAGAGAACCCGGCTCGCAAGCAGAGAATATTGGATATTTGAGTGATAACACAATTGTTAAGGTTTTAAAAGAATGGGTTAACGGAAAAGGGGAATACAATAAAATCCTCGTTGTAGATCCAACATCCACTTATGTTGACAAGATAGGATATATTGAACCATATTATCTTAAGCCAATATCTCCAAGAGCTGGCTCAAATAAGAAGATATTTTTCGAACAAATATTCAATCAAAAGTTGGCAAAAACTGATGTTATGTATATGTCTGAAATGGCTAAAGCCCTTATACCAACTTGGTATAGAGACATGGACCAACCCTACTATCACAGAGAGGATGGGGAACATTGGGTCAGTGTTACGATGCCATACGATTGTATTGTCGATGAAACAGACCTCGCAAACCAGATGGAAGCCGCTAGAAAAACTGGTTTGAAAAAAGTTCTGGACTTTTATAATAAAAGCGTGACCAATACCGGCATAAATAATTTACTAGATACATATCTGGCTGTAAAATCAGAAGATTACCACTTAGACGCCAGACCAGGATCCAAGGTTAAGGTGTTAGTTAAGGTTGGAGGTATATATGTAAATGCACTCCCTTCAAATACAGAAGTATTGGAAGACCTAAAGGAACAATCTGCGAATATTATTTCACTGAATTCTAAATATTTTGAATTACATTTGGAACAGTCAATTTATTCTTTGAATAGGATTTATCTAGACATTTTTTCCTCTCAATTTATGGTAACTGGGATTGATTTTGCTCGCGAAGCAGAGAGGCTATCATATGTTCCTATTGCGATCAAAAAGTTGATTGCTGTTAACGGATTTGACATTAAAAAACAAACAGATAGTATCATCAACATAGGATTTGACGACGGTTTTGGTGTGACATTTGTTTCATACATTAATGATGCCAGCGCCCAAAGCGATAGCAAAGAAGCCTTACTGTCTATTGGTCTAGAATATTATAAAAATTTAGAACCTTTTACCTTTCCAAACACGATGTCTCTACTTTATCACCACAGGGATCTGAAGAACCCTATTTTGAAATGGGAAACAGTCGTTAAAGAGTGGCTCCCATCCCCAAAACCTCAAGTGCTTCCAAAAACAGCACCAGTGGGATCAGCGGGATTTGATTTACCTTCTGAAAAGTGCGGTCTATCTTATTTCCAACTCCCCCCTTTCAGTCAAATAATGATGGGTATTGCAGAAAGGCTGGATCAGCAACTAGATCTGCACCCAAGATACGATCTTGGAGCATTTCAATTTAATTTGCTGCAATTCTTCCCTCCTTGCCCAAGCCCCCCACCGGGAAAAGGCACGGCGTTCTTTAAATTCCTATCAGAAATTGATGGAGAAACAACTGTAGCTCAAAATGGCGAGTTTTTGGATGCCTTAAAGGAAGAAGGTGAAAGAATTGAGCAATACGTTGGAGATTTCTTATCTTCTGGTGCTGCTTTAAGGGATATTAAAGAAAAAATATTTGATCTGGATGATTTGTATTCATATGTATTGAATTATATCACACCAGAGGTCTTGTATAGCAAAATATGTAAATGTTTCTTGGACGTTATCGGAGTTGATGATATAGGCGTTCCAACTCTTGAAATAAGTGCCACAGGAGGCTCCGGCGGTCTGAACTTGGACCCCAGCACAATAGCGAACAATCCCAAAAACGTATTTGACTCCAAGGGAGCGACATTTGATAACAATTATATCGATGAAGACGGAAATTTCAAGGGCAAAGATTCGATGATGGAAAAGATCTCGGCAGAAGACTTATTCTGTTCTTTCTGTTTTAAGATCCCGTCAGTATTCTTTAGATTACCGACTACTGATATTCTACAAGTTCTTATAGATGCCCTCAAGGTTCTTTTGGAGTTTGTATTATCCCAGATTTTACTAGAATTGATTGCCGCATTGCTGGATGCGTTGTTAACTTGTCCAGAAATAAATTGTGCAACGGGAGAAACAAGAGTAAAAGACTACGGCGCCCAAAGTGCAGAAAGTATCATAAAAGAAAATGGACCAGTATCAATTGGAGAGTGTGGTCTTGACATAAGCGGAACCGAAGTAACAGATTCAATGGTTAGTAGCATGCTAACCGATGTATCTTCTGTGCTAACGTCTTCCGAAATGCTTGGTTTATTTGACGGAAGCGCCCCGAAGGTTGCCCTAGAAGCAGTACAAGGCGTTATGTTCACCTATTCGCATATTTATGTGCAGTTAGACAGTATACCAAAAATAACAGAGTTTTTTGCTTGTATTGGATCCAAGCTTAAGCCAGCAGCATTTGATTATTTGGAAGACGCCACAAATAAAAAAGTTTCTGACCCTGCTCTTTGTGCTAGCTTGATTGAACAAACGAAGAACAATCTTTTAGATAAATGCGGAAACATCCCAGGTTTAGATCAGATCGCAAACAGAAATCTAAATCATGACTTGGATAAATATAAAACATTAGCAAAGATCATCAGAGAGAATGATGACCTCTCTTCTCAATTACCCCCAATGTTTTCTGATGGAAAGGGAACACAGTCCATCGTATCTGGTTTGAATGTGGATACAGCCGACCATGCATTAAATCAGACACTTGAAACCCTGATGATACCAATTGAAGGCTCTTTAATTGGAGAAAGTAACAAACTCTTCTCAGCTAGCTCAAACGTTTTAGTGAAAGAAGACTCTAACTTGAAGGAGTTGCTTGGTATGCCGACCCTGATCGCTTTGGGAATGTTAATTGTAAATCCTTGGTTCCCTGATATGAAAAACAAATTAGCGGAGTTAAAAGCTTTTGAAGCAGAAGCAGGAACTCCGATAAATGTTTTCTTATCTAATCTATCACAAGGATTAAACTTTCTCAACGCCAAAGACGATAACATTATAAAGGCGGATCTAAATGATTCGAACTATGTCCATTTATTCCTAAAGCCACCAGAAATAGACCCAAGTTCTGGGTCTCCTCAATATAAAAATAATTACTCAGTTTCGATAGAGAGTCAGGGAGGTCTAAGTGTCAACATTAATGGCGGGGATTCTGGAATAAATGCTGAACTTAAATCTTATTTAGAAAAATTCCCACTTAAATTAGCAGAAGATGGATTTGCTGAAAGACCCGAACAATCACAATTCTTCGCGAACTTGCTTTTATCTAATATTACGAACAAGAAAGTGGTCGCATCCGATCCAGACAGCATATACACTCCAACGGAAGGTGCTTTCACCAATGGAGTGAAAAGTTTCTTAATGGGAGATCTTTACTATTCTATTATAGGCACTGTGATAAGTAAGATGGGGGAAACTTGTTCTGATTCAAACATGCTAAAAGATTTTGATGCTAGTCCTTTTACAAAAGACCCGACAGCCAAAGGTATCTTGGAAGATTTTCTTGAAGAAGGAACTCCTATAACCCTACCAGAATTGAGGAGGTTAGAAGTAGAAAACGTAAAGTTAACATCACCCGGTGTGGGTGCCACTCCAAATTGTATGGTTGATTTCAATTATGCCAAGCAGCTAGCAAGGCAAGCTTACGATTTTAGCAAGTTTTACGACCCCAACTCTCCGGTTATAGGAATGCCCCATTTTGCTCTTTTAGAAGCAGTGGTATCATCAGCCATACAAGTATTTGCCGGTGAAACTTTTGCAAAAGGCATCTTCGTTTTGCCATTCTTCCCAAAAGAGGTGTTTATTAATGAGGTAACTGCTGCATATGTGTTTGAGCAATTCAATAATTGGCTAAAAGGTCAGCCGGACTTTAAACATAAGTGGAAAGCTATTATAACGAGAATGATTTACGAAAGATCAGAGTTTACCGCAATCAAAGATGACTTCGGTGACAGCCCATTCCCAGGTCTACCGGGTGAATTTGGAACAACAATAGGTAGTATTCATGGAACAATTTACGATACATCTTCGGGCAAAGAGTACGAAATTAAAAATTGGCAAGATGCGACAATGTTTTATGTCCGACAAAATCTTGAAAGACCTTTGGTATACATAAAAGAAAGACTGAAACAAACAACTTTAGATAGTCACAATATGGATCAAGAGATAAGCCCTTTTTCATATATTGCCTGTAGTAAAATAAAAGAAGTTCATGATGACATAAATATATCATATGTCGGGAAGTCCAAACAAAGTTCTTCTTTATTTGAAACAACCGTCAAAGACGACTTTCTAAATGGTAGCTTTGTATTTCAGTTCTATTTTAGATTAGAAGACTTAGAAGAGGGCAACCAAGACGATGGAACTTTCAATACCCTGTATTCTAAGCCTTTGGCTGACAGAGATTTGATCGCCTCTAGTGGAGATCCAGATAAAAGTTGGCTACCAGACACAGAAGCCGAGCCAATAGACAACCCATGGGGGACGGGAGAATATGAAGGAGATCCAGATAACCCATTGCCAGATCTTTTAGGACCAGATAAGTCCTTGAAGGGACTATTAAGTAGAGACAACATAGCTAGATTATGGAAAAATATGGCTAATTCACAACTTGATTATGTAAATGGAAATTATAATATTCCACATTATGAGCAGGACAATAAATTCTATGATTTCTTTAAATCGGTTAAGTTAGGGGTTCGTCTTTGCTACGCGGTTACAAGCACCAATCAAACACCTACTCCTATAGAGATATTGATGAATTTGAGTAGTGGAGGGGGACCGTCCCAATCACCAGAAATTAAAGAATTGATCGACTCTATACAGAGTTTAATTTTCGAAAATTATGTAGAAATGCCCGAGTTAATGGCATATTCTCAAAGAGAGAGGGCTTTATTAATTAGTGAAAATGTATCTTTTGGAGTGGGGGATGAAATTGAACAGCCAATAGTACAAACTTCATATATATTCCCGGTTATCAGTAGAGAAATAGAACTCAAGGGCAACGTTGTAACTCCATTTGCGTTGCCTGTACACGACTATTCAGAAGATTATATATCGACAGAAATTAATCTCTACATCGCATCGGGACAAGGAAAGAAAATTATTCAAGACGCAGTTGATGATATATTTGGAAGCGTAGAAATGCAAGCTCTGTTCTCTTATAGTATCCCAATTCCCAAATTAGCTACAATGCTGTTGTTTTATAACAACCTAGGTTTGGAAGGCGATGAATCCATAATCAATAACTTTAATAATACAAAAGACATATTAAAACAAACTTTTGAATCTATTTACGATATAAAGGGAAACAAAGCATACGCATATCAGCCACCTTTCATTAGCAAACAAGGCGGTCCTAAAGGCATCGCTAACGCTGCCCAAAATAAGAATGGACAATAGGAAGACAAAATAATGCCAAACTACGCTCCAAAATTACCTCTAAGCTTAGACGACCAAGATGGGTATAAAATGTTGAAAACATTGTCCGATGTTGTTAAACAGAATTTTAGAATGCTGGCTTTAACAAACCCCGGAGAAAGGATAATGATGCCAGATTTTGGTGTGGGCATTTATAGATTCTTTTTTGAACCCATGGTGCCGGGTTTGTATAGTATAATAGAGGGAAGAATTAAAGAACAAGTGGCAAAATATATGCCTTTTCTTTCAATAATCAGTGTTAGATTCACAACATCTGATGACGATACTTCAATGGAAGCAAACAAGGTTGCAATAAGTATCAAATATAAAATTCCAGCGTTAAATGCTAATGACGAAATAGAATTAACTGTTAATAGCTATAGTTTTTGATTTTTGTAAAAAAAATAATACAAAAATAACACTACTTATAGGATAGGGAGATATTACATAGTGGCTTTTGACAAAAAACGATTAGTTCCAATAGATTACACAAGTCGGGATTTTAACTCAATCAAAGATGATTTGGTGAGTTATGCTAAGAGATATTACCCAGACAAGTTTCAAGATTTTACAGAGGCTTCTTTCGGGTCTCTTATGTTTGATACCGTTGCATATGTGGGGGATGTTTTATCTTTCTACCTAGATTATCAAGTCAATGAATCTTTCCTAGACACAGCAAACGAATATCAGAATGTTGTCAAACTAAGCCGTCAATTGGGTTATAAAAGCTCGGGTATCCCAGTATCGTCTGGGCAAATTTCTTTATATGTAATAATTCCAGCGGATATATCTGGGGAAGATTTCGCAAACGAGCCAGATTTTAAGTATGCTCCCATATTAAGAAGGGGGGCTAAATTCTCAACAAATTCTGGAACAACTTTTACTTTAGCAGAAGACGTAAATTTCAACAGTGTCAACACTGAAATAGTTGTAGCGGCAGTAAGCTCAGTCACAGGGGTTCCATTGTCATACGCTGTGAAAGCATATGGTCAAGTTATCTCCGGCGAAATAACAACCCAGACGATTTCTGTAGGGGAATATGAAAGATTCCCGCGTTTTCTTTTGTCTGGTGATAACATCGTGGAAGTAATTTCGGTGTTCGATAGTCAGGGAAATCAGTTTTATGAAGTAGATTACCTAACTCAAGACACTGTATACGTGCCTGTTAGGAATAATAGTATTGATTTGTCATCGCAAGTTCTGGAAACGGAGCCTGTATACCTGCTTAAATCAATGCCCGTGCCAAGAAGATTTATTACAGAAAATATAAATGGAGAATATTTCATTCAATTTGGGTATGGATCCGAGGGTAATCTAACAAACGAAGTAATTTCAGATCCGTCAAAAGTAGCTCTAGATCTACATGGAAGAGATTACATAAACGATAGAAGTTTTGATCCAACAAAATTGATTGAAAGCGACAAGCTCGGAGTAGCACCCACCAACACAAACCTTACGGTGGTGTATAGAATAAACGGACCAAATAATGTTAATATCTCTGCTAAGTCATTATCACAGTCCTCGGAAGAAGAATTTGATTTTAATGAAATCGCGTCCCTTAGCAACGCTAAGATCAAAGATGTTGTCTCTTCATTAGAATTTGAAAACGAAAATCCGATTGTAGGGAGCACACGCGAGGATAGTGCAGAAGAAATAAAGTATAAAGCATATGGTATGTTCTCTTCCCAGAACAGAGCAGTAACCCAGCAAGATTATTTATCATTAATGTATAATATGCCGCCAAAGTTCGGTTCTGTTAAAAGAGCAGCGATTGTACAAGACAAAAATTCATTCAAAAGAAACTTAAATATCTATGTTGTATCAGAAGATCAATTTGGAAATCTTGCTTCTTCTAACGATGCTATGAAAAACAACTTAAAAGTTTGGCTATCAGATAATAAGATGATAAACGACACTTTAGATATTTTAGATGCTAAGATTGTAAATGTTGGTTTAGAGTTCACTATCATTACAGATGACAACTACAATGCATATAACATACTCACACAAGCCACTAACTCATTGAGGTTCTATTTTTTAAGATCAAAAATGAACATCGGCGAGCCGATTAGATACGGAGATATATTGAGAGTTTTAAAGAATGTCGATGGATTGTTGGATGTGGTGGACATACAATTAGTCAGGAAAACCGGTTCTTCTTATTCTACTTCAATATTCAATATTGATCAGATGACCACCGCAGATGGCAGAATGGTAATGTCTCCTTCTGATGTTATATTTGAAATTAAATTTCCTGATACAGACATAGTAGGAACAGTTAAATAATGGGCATTAAAAGATACATAGCTACGGCAGACAATACAGTAACAGATGCATTTCAAATTGATTTGCAAACTAGGGGCACGGGATCAAATATGGGTTCCGCCGATGTATTGGAAGCATTTTATATTTATGGGCAGGTATCCGCAGGAACCGCGTCTTCGGGAAACACTTCTGAGAAGTCTAGGATCCTAGTTCAGTTTGATACTGATAAACTCAATGAAGACAGAACAAACGGGCTTATACCAGTCAGTGGAAATATCTCTTGGTATCTCAATATGTATAATGCACCCCACACATTCACATTACCGAAAGACTTTAATATGGTTGTTAAGGTATGCTCTGGTTCTTGGCAAGAAGGTTATGGTCTTGACATGAGTAACTATACGAACCAAACCTATGAAGGTACCGGATCTAACTGGATAAGAAAAGGCGCAGCAGGAGACGGATATTCTACTTGGCTTACGGAGGGAGGGGATTTTGCAGAAAGCGATTTGTCACCAGCCTATACAGCTTCTTTTGTAGACGGGACAGAGGATCTCTCAATAGACATCAGTAATATTGTTGAAGACTGGATGGCTGGCGGAAATCCAGCAATTTCAAACGGACTGGTCAATGCTAGCGCTACTTCCACAAATACAGACGACCTAACATTCAAACTCGTAGATTCACAGGGAACTGTGGTTGTTTTT
>TARA_R110000796_G_scaffold61138_1_pt1 | contig 15519 bp, 33 predicted proteins | sample TARA_R110000796 | Tara Oceans TARA_R110000796 (sample SAMEA4397815) | marine metagenome | biome: Polar Biome; feature: [SRF] surface water layer (ENVO:00010504); material: water (ENVO:00002006), including particulate matter (ENVO:01000060) such as... | depth 5 m
ATGATATTACGCGGCGTTCCCCCAATTGTCAAGCGGGCGTTAATGTACCCGCTTACGCTGCTTAAAAATGCGCTTGTAAATCGTTGCGCTTTCTGGCGTGATACGGTCCCAACCTTTTGCGCCATCTTTGAGACGAAGAATAATCTTGCCTTCGTCAATCTTAACGTAACCCATAACATTCCATGTTTTACCAGCAACAATAACTTTGTCGCCTGCTTTGAGGTCCATCACGCTAACGATTTTCTTATCATTATAAACAGTCATTTGGGGCGTTCCTTTTCTGCCGATAAAAAGACAATACACTAACGGCAGAAAATCACAACCCCTTTTCGTAATTTATTTTGCGCAAAAATATTGACCGATTAAATAGCATAAAAGAACCGGCCCAATTGTCGCGGCTAAAGCAAAAGCAAAAGTGATAAACTCCCGGTACGAATGATCTAACAACGCGCCCGGTTTTATCCGTCCACGTATTGAAATTAAATTTCTCCAATAAATATTTCACTTGGATACTCCCCAAATCTTTCGCGGCACCAACGCCGGAAATTTTTGCGCACGTTATTTTCATCCGTGCCCGGCTTATCGTACCAGCTTGTATAATCGCCATCTTCAAAGCGGCCCCTAACTTTGAAAAGTTTCTTGCCTTCAATTCGCATTGCTAAAGCCCCTGTCAACGTCTCGCCTGATCTGTTGAATATCAACGGCCATTCTATCTATGCGCAAGTCCTGTTGAACGTTACGCGTATCTACGGCCCTTTCAACGGCAACCAATCGGGCGGACATATTGCCCGCCCAATACATGATTGAACCAGTCTGTAAAAGCATGACAACAATTATAGCCAAGCCTTGAAGCGAAAATCTAGGGGTGTTCACGATGTCCGCATGAACGTCTAAAGTTGGAACCGGCATTAGATTTAGTCCGTATTCTGATTAATGGCTTATCCCACTATTCATTATAGCACTATATCGGATGGCTCGCCAATGATCTTATCTTGTGGCACCCAGCCCGTCACGCGATTGTCAAACCTGACAAACTGCAACGGCTCGCCATATTCGCCCTTTCGCCTTACGCAATTATGCACAATTGTTGCCGGTATTTTATGGCTCTTTTCGTAATTAATTTTAACCCGCGCGCCTTCAATGAAATACATGCAACCAAACTCCATAAACAAATTGGCCAATAAGAGTATAAACACAGCCAACAATAATCAGTAAGCAGAATATAATTAGCCAGTGAATTACTCGCTGTAATTTCGCGCGCATTATATACCCCCTAAAACCATATAGTAAAATAACATCAGCATAAGGAAGCAAACCAACCCGCGCCCGCCCCAGCGTTCTAGGGTAGCGCCGCCGTCATGCGCGCCTATATGTTTCAAGCCCATACCCAACCCGATAAGCAACACGCTAGAACCGAGCGTAATTAAAATAAAGTTTGTCATGCCTTTTGTTCCTCTAAAAATTCTTGGTGTATTATATGCCGTTTTTGTTCCGCTGGCCATTCTGCAAAATGAACTTGAAAATAGCCCGCCAATCTATACGGCCTGCATATCTTCACTGTACCAACTAAAATCCCTGCCGTGTCATGTTCAAAAGTTACTACCTGTCCAACTTCAAATTTTTGCGTTGGGGCAAAGCCCTTTCTAGTAGTCATCGCAAAACTCTAGTTCCATGTCTGGATTTGATTTGACGTGCCAAGCGTTACCAGATTCAAATGGCATAAGCAAAATGTTCCGGTAGCAATGAAAAGAATTCAATACGCTTAAAGTTGTGTCACGTTCCCAATCAAAAACACCGCTAACGTACATTGTGATTTTTTCACGGAAAGCAATCTTTGCAGCATTGCCCGTTATGGTTCCAAAATGCGTCACGTTATTTACTCCCTTTGTATTCAACATTTTTAGTTGGCGAAAGTTCGTAATCAAAAGTAGCGCATGTTTCCAAATCTGTAAGCGTAACTTTTGACGGGTGGAAAATCAAATGCGAAATTTCTTCAACTCGCATACGTCCGTTCAAGTTGATTATGTCGCCTGCTTTAAGTTCTCTAACCAGTTTGTAAGTCATAGCGTTTGTTCCTTTCTGCTATGTAGTGATTATGCACCCTAAAAGTTAACAGTAGGTTTATCCCACACATATTTATTTTGTTTAAGGTGGGAATTTTCTTGCACCCATTTTACGCCCGCATTTGTTAGTTCGTATTCCATCCGCCCACGTACATAATTCCCACTAGCTTTTACAAGTCCCGCTTTTGTCTTTAGTTCTGACATACGCGAGCCAACGGAATTATCTGACCAATCGTCGCCTAGAAAGCGGCGGACCTGCAAGCTAGTCCCGCGCCCTAATCTAGCGAGTGCAAACAACGGCACAATTTCGTCACGGTTAGGCGGTCTAGTTTCTTGCTCTGGAACTGGAAAAAGTTCGTCCATTTTATTTACTCCGATTGCGGATAAAAAAGGGGCGGTCAGCTAATGCCAACCGCCCCAATTTTATGCTACTTTTTAGCGGCTGTTTTTGCAGGCGCGGGAAGTGCTGGAAGGCTTGCGGCAAGGTCTGCCATCAAATCATTCTCTTGCGCGTCAATCAGCGGAACGGCTTCGTATTGATAGCCCGCCGGATTGCTCGCTGGCTTTGTGAAAATATCAATAGCGAATTTCACGTCTGAATAAATCGGCTTGTCTTTGGCATCAACTTCACCAGTATCAACCGCTGCAACAAGCATTTCATTCACGCCACCGGGAAGGAACATAACGCCAGACTGATAAACCGTATCCTGATCTTTCAGATTGACGCCACGAAATTCGCCGGTCAGGCCATACAGAATATCGCCGTCTTTGCCTTCCGCTGGCTTAATGCCGTTGGCGTGTCCATAGATACGCGCAATCAGCACTTTACCGTCGCTACCGTCTTTAGGTGTGCAACCCATAGTTTTGACGGTCAGTTTTGAAACAATAGAAATTCCCATAGTCTTTATTCCTTGGTTTTAGCGGGTTCGCCCCTCTGGCCAACCCTGATACTTTTATTGCATATCCCGTGCCAACCCACAACCCATTAAATGAAATAGCCCGGCACTTTTTACGGTGCCGGGCTATCCCCTTTCGAGCGAGCCGAGGGGCCAAGCCCGCCCGTTAGTCGTATTCCGAAATTCCAAGTGCAGTAAAAACCCGCGCCTTAAATGCGATAAATTCCGCGCGCGTAACTGGCGTGTCATTTTCGTAAGGCGGTTCGGGGTCTAACTCACTTGGAACTTGCGGGTTTCCGTGCGGGCTTGGATTTTGCGCGCGGTTTAGAAGCGGCTTTCTTGGGACTAGTTCCGACATTCTTTTTCGCTCCGTTGTCTGACGGTTTTACGGGGGTTGGCTTAGGGCCTTTACATGGATGATACTTAGGCATTAGCGTTTTCCCTCATGCAACCAAATTCCCATAATGCCAGTGATTACCGCGACAACGCCGCCGATAAATTCAGGTGCCAAAAGTTCCGGGTGATCTTTGGCGAAAAGCGCGCCAAGGATTACAGCGGCAAGGCCGGACCATGTAGACGGTTCCGTAACCCGCGATTTAGGCGGAACAATCGGAGGCGTCTTATAGTCGTTATCAAGAAAGTTTTGTTTGTCTGTCATTTTGATTTCCTCTCTATGCTGACAGTGTGCCCGGCAAATAACTGTTGCCTTGCCGGGTTAGAATTTGCCGCCTAAATGGAGGGGCAAAACTTATGTGCACAATTCCTTGCGCCTGTTCTAAAATTAGTTGGTCAAATGGCAACCAAGAATTTTCAATAATCCGCATGGCTTCCACTAATCTTACGGGCGGTACGAAGTCCGCGCAATAACCCGTCATATGATCCGACGTTTTAGAACCGCCAATCGCTTGATTGACTTTTGGTGTTCTGTAACCGGATGAAATATAAATAGGGCGACGACCCAAGATTGCGCGGACGTGTTCTAAGTTCATTGCTAGTTGAACAAGCCGCGCCTGTATTTCTTCCGTGTCAGGAAGGTTCACTAAGCCCGTGTTTGTTATTGTAAGTTCTCTTACTGAAAAGTGCGGCGTCATTTGTCACCCGTTCTAATCATCAAAAAGAAAGCGCCAACAATCAGGACAATTCCAACTAGCGCAAGTCCGCCGTTTTGAATGTACTTAGAAATTCCTTCGCTATAATAAGTTCCAATAGCTTTACCGGGATTAAGTGCGCCCCCTGCAAAGATTTTTAGATTGTCGCCTAGGCTCCTATTTTTAGAATTTTCTATAGCGTCCGCAATTATTCCGTTGCCGGACGGTCCGCCCTGACCGCCCGCAACTTGCGCTTTACGCTGTTCAAATTCTTCTCGCGTTGAAACCCCGCCGAATGGTTCAAGCAACCGGCGTTCGTATTCCTCTTGCGGCGTCATGGTCGGAATAGTTTCGTACCAAGGCGCGTTAGAAACACTTTGAGAAAATGGAAGCGTAAAGCCCGCCATTACTTCACCCGATAAACGGAAGGCAAAGAACGAAGGGCTTTCAACTGTTGTTGGCAACCCATTTCCAAAGGCCCTATTCCGGCTTCTGAAACTTGGGTGCGCCAAAATTCCGTGTCAACGGTTGGCCCTGTAAGGCTTGGCCCTAGATGCTTTGGCAAGCCGGGCTGTATGCGATCATTGAACTTCATAAGCTGGGTTTCCTTGTGTATCAAATCCCTCCGGCATTTGCGCGCCGGGTTCGTAGGTCCAAGCGGGAGCGGGTCCGCCCGCGCGAGCGGCTTGGAAGTTTCCTAGAATAACTTCCGACTGCATTCTTTGCACGGAATAATTCACGCCGGTAATTGCGGGCTTTTGTACAGTTTTTCCAAAGCCAAAAAAGTTTCCTAGAAGATTGCCAGCGCGCGAAAGAATTGGCGCGGGCTGAGTTGAATATTGCGCCTGTATGCTTTGCGGTTCAATAATTGGAACGTTCCGCGTAGGAACTCCCGTTGTACCGGAAAAGGCATCATAGCGTTGCGCGTCTTTGTCATGGTTTTTCATCACATACACCTTTGATAGTTCTTGGACAGATTAATAATATTTTGCCGGTCCGCCGTCCGGTTTTGATTTCCATTAATTCCGCGCGGCATATCAACCACGTATTTCGCCCAACCCGCAACGCTTGGAGGATAGCCCGCATTTTGAAGTTCTGCAAAATGCTTAGATTTTAGACCGCGCGGACCGCGCAACCAATCGCCTAAAGTTGTACCAATTCCGGTAAGTGCATTATAGTCCGTTTGCTGAATACAAGGGGGCGGCGAATATGCAGGCAAAGTTACAGGGTCAAACATTGGGGGCGGGCGCGATGGATTAGGGGCAAAGTTTACAACCAATTCCGTGCGTGTACTTGTTCCGCACCCGCATGAACTATGCGGCGGATATTCGCCACCGCTTCCGGCGTTTGCACTTTGCATTGCAGTTGCCAGCGTTTGAACTGGCGGCAAAGTTAGGCCGGGAATAGTAATGCCGGGAAGCCGAAAACCGCCCGTCTCCGGCATCACATAATTGAACACGTCGCCAACGCCGGGAATGGCTTGCACCAATTCCCGGTTGCGCTTTATCCAAGCTGTAAGTAGCGCGACAATCACCGCGCCAAAAACGCCAAATACAATAGCGTCTCGCGTCTTTGTACTTCCGGCCATTTATCCAACCCTTCCGTAATCAACTTGCATATACGCGGTATCCCACACAATAGCGTCAGGATTTTTCCAAACAAGTTCTTGCGCCATAACGCCCGTTTGATCTATGCCGCCAACTTTGTAATTATAAAGCGGCGAACCGTCCGGCGTCTCGCCAATCTGTTTAATGTCAGTCTTTAGGCGAACGTCAGAGAATAGAGAAAATGCGCCGCCAATAATGGAACCAATAAGCGACGTTCTGTTGTTGCTAGAATTACGCTTATTCTGGCCAGAAATTCCGGCCCGTTCTGTTACGCCTTCGTCAAGTCCAAGCTGCAAGTCCGAATTGATCCGTGCAAGGTCAACGTCTCGCCCGTATTGGGCTTCAATTGCATCGCCCGCTATTTGCATTTCCCAAAGGTGAGTTTGTGACGCCGTTTGGTATTGGATTGTTTCATTCTGCATACGGCTTGTTTCTAGGCTCGCTAGAACTGACGTATTAAACATTGCGGCGTTACTGTTCAACGCTTCAATTTGGATTTGCCTATTTGCTTCCGTTTCTTGGCGCTGGGTTTGCGCTTCTGTAGAGGCCAATTCCCGTTGCGTCATAAGTTGCGCGTCTAGTGCTGCCAGTTGACCGGCTAGTGCATTGCTCTGATTATTTGCATCAATTCCCGCAAGTGCCAATTCGCCTTGCACGGCTTGCGTTGCCAATGCCGCCTGCAATTGCCCTTGAAATTGAAGTGCGGAAAGTTCCGCTTGCGTTTGCATTTGCGTTTGGCTCAAAGCAGTAGACGCCTGCAAGTTTGCAAGCTGCAAGTTTTCGCTAGGTCCAAGCGCGCCAGTTTGTACGGGTGCGGATTGTCCGCCCCCGCGCATAAGGGAAAAGATTACAACGCCGCCAACAATGGCAACGCCAGCGAAAAGCAAGCCGCGATTTTGAGGCTTAAAGATTGCTCCGATCTTCACGCTATGGCCCCCGCAGTAATTGACGAAAGGTAATCGTCCATATTGATTAGGCCAGCTTGGCCAAAGGAACCAGCTTCAATTCCCTGCATACCGTCAACAATAGCGTGATGCTTTTGGTAGACTTGCGGCACGTCAGAAAGAACGTTCAATTGTCCTTGAACTCCGGTGCCTTGTCCTTGGAACCAATCTAGGGGCAAACCAAACGCGGGCAGAAAAGCAAGGTTGCCAGTTCCCGGCGTCGGTAGTTTACGAATGAGATAATTATACAGCATACTGACAACCCTTTTTCAGTCAGAAAAATTTGGGGCAATGCCCCTCCGGTTTTTGGCCGGAAGGGATTGCTTAGAAAACGCCACCGCCAACGCCAGCGGAAAAGCGCGAGCCACCGGAAACGGGTGCGGTAGCCGCAGAAAGTGCGCCACTAAATGCGTCACCAGCGGCTTTCAGAACGCCGGTTGTATTTGCATTGCGCGAGACAATCACGGCAAGGATTGCAACGCCGACAATTGCAGCGAGCAAACCAAAAGTTTCAGTTACTAGTTTGTCCATTGTGTTTTCCTTTCAATCAATGGCTTGTTTTTTGAACTCTGAAAAGAAGCCAGAGTTTGACAGTAAAAGGACAACTAAAAGCAAGGCATAAAAAGCATTGCCTAGTTGTCGGGTTTCTTTAAAGCTGGCAATCAGTCCGACAATCCAAACGGCTACCAACCACGCCATAAACGAAGGCTTGCGGGTGAAATCATCTTTCAGAATTTCACCAACTTCGCCAGCCTTACCCCTAACGCCAGAAACGATAAGGACAAGGCCAATTGCGATAAGCAGTATGGGGATCATTCTTTAACTCCCACTACTTCAAGCCAACGCCGCAAGTTGCCTTTCATGGTTGTAAAAACCACGTACCCTAAAAGGATAAGCATTATTGCTTTGTCAGCGTCCCGCATTTGTTAGTTCACGGACTTAAGCAGCATTGGATATTTTGTACCGATTACATAACCGACGCCAAGAATTACCGCGTACATGAGATACGTTTTCATTTTCATTTACTCCGCTATTTTGTTGATAATAGTTGACCACGCAAAAAGCGAGGCCAGAACAAGTCCAATCATAAGGAACCAACCGAGGGCGTCCATATCGCCATCAAAAGGATCAGACAACCAGTCTTGAAATTCACCGTAGAAACTTTGCATTTCTTTTGCTCCGTAATTAGGGCGGGCGCGCGAGGCGCATTTATCGCAACACGCGCCCGCCATTGATTACGCGCCCGGCGTGAGTGAACCAGCTTGGCCAATAACGTTTGTAAGTGCAAACGCTTCATAACCTAGCAGGACGTTAGCGCCAGCGTCTACACTAGCAGCGTCAAGAACCAAGTTCATATTGCCGTATTGAACGGTTGAAATTGGCTTCTGCCGTGTGCTGAATGTAAAGACGCCTTCTGGTGCATCTTGCCCGAACGTTTGACGGTTCCAGCTTTTCGCAATGTATTCTTTCACGTCGAATACGTCCGTATAGTTCGCGCTTTGAAGTGACCACGAATTTACGTCGCCTTCTGCCGCAAAACCGTTTGTCTCAACACTGTTACGGAATACCGCAGTTGTCGAAAGGAAGTCGCGGAAGTTAGAATAGGCAATAGGGAAATCTTGGTTTGCCGTAATGCCGGTAACTGCCGTGTTCTTCAGTTCGTAAATTGTAGACAAATCTTGGACCGGAAGAATAACGCCATTTTGTCCGGCTGGAAGTTGGTCGTAATAAACTTGGATTACTTCAACGTCTACGTTGCCTTCTGTCACGTCCACAACTGGAGTTGCATCACTTGTCGTTGTATAAACAGCGTCATGCCAACCGGCAACCGTCTTAGCTTGGACAGCGTTTTGATTGAGCGTGATTTGAAGTGACATAGTAGCGTTCACAACGTTAGCATAAATCGAACCGCGCAAATCCGTGTCAGAATAAGAGATAGGAACGAAGTAAGTAAACGCCGTGTCAGCATTTGCGGCTTGTGCAATCGACGCGGCAGCTTCAACAATCTTAGTAGAATAATCGCCGTAAGAAACGGGATAATCCGTAAACGTATCAACGCCCAAATATGGACGGCTTGCGCGCATGGAATTGACCATTCCAACGTGCCAACCAGTTGTGTTCAAACGTGTGTTGTTATTCAGGTCGAAAAACGTAAACTTTGACACAAGGTTAGAAGCGCCCCAAGGGGTGCGAGTAAGCGCGGTGCCGGTTGTAGCGGCAACTGCGAAATTCTGGCGAACGTTGACAATGAAGCCAAGAATAAGGCCAGTGTTACGCGGGTTAATATCAAGAACGGTTTCCGTACTCGTATCAATTGTTTTCGCGTAAATGGTTTGTGTGCGTTTGATAGCACGGCCCGTAATCATAGAACGCGCCATTACGTTCGCTTGCGCCGGGCTGATTTGGTTTGGTTGCTGCATTTGGTCTACTCCGTTTCAGATGCAAGGTTGAACTTTTTTACGAAGTGAAATGTAATCATCAGAACGAAGATTAAAACCACCGCGACAAAAACCCAGTTCATAGGGGCTTTGAGAATAGGAACGTTTAGCAGTTGCATTTTGCGTCCCCTAGTTAAGACGTGACATGACGGCTTTATTTGCCACCAAAATTACGCCAATCATCAGCGCGAGCGTGATGAAGTTTGGAAGCGTCGGGCTAATTACTGTTCCCATTGCTTAAATCCTTTTAGGCTTGTTAGTTGTCGGGTCTGATAAAACGTCCGTACCCTGATTTTCTTTCATCGCACGAAGGCGTTCGTTTATCAGTGCTAGGCTGACTTCAGGCGGCGGCACTGGCCCTAGTTCCGCCGCTTCGTCAATGTCAATATCATAGTAAACAGAATGGTAAGGTGCAAGTCTTTTCTCTAAGTCCGCCTTGTCGGACGGTATAAATTTTGACATTGCCTTGCGGTCATCTTCACCGTTCAAGTGAAACACTTGCATCTTGTTTGCTTCTGATTTTGTGAACACGTCCAACCATACCGGACGCTGACTATTTATGATAACTGGAATATTCTTTGAACGGCCTTGTGTAAGTATGCCGCGAAAAGCCGGGCTAAATTGTTTGCCCTGTCCAATCATATATCCTTCGTCAGCAAACAAACCATGATTTCCACGGTTATAAACTTTCCAAAGATATTCTTCTAACTCGTCCTGCTGATCCACGCGCATACGCAACATATAAATGCCGGGCTTTTCTGGTGGCATATCATTAGGCGAAAGATACGCCGTATGCTGAATAGCGTTTAACATTTCGTCGCCTTTGAAATCAATAATTGTCCAAGGCTTCAAATCAAAATCAGACTGTGAAAGGTGGAAGCCACCGGCAACGGTTTTACCGCTGCCAGTGCGCCCCACTATTAGCAGGCGTTGGTTAGGGCCGGGAAGGCTAACCGCCTGTTGCATCAAAACTGCCTCCTGTTGCTAGGATCATTTGACTAGGTGTAAGCGGCCCATTTTTGCCGCCTGTTTCCGGTGCCGGATTTGGCTTTACTGGTGCCGGTTTAGGTTTCGCAGTTCCAGCGGATTGCGCCGCCGGTGCCGCTTGTGGCGTAACATTCTTTGCATTGTCCGCGCGGACTTTTTGCATTGAAGCCATCATTCGGAAGCTAGTAGGAATTGCAATCACTGTTGCGGCTTTAATCCAAGCCGCTTGTTCTGGCGAAATATCTATGCCGTATGCTGATTGCAAATCTGTAAGCGCGTCCGCCATCCGTTGCGCTTCATCGTCGCTCGTTTGCCAGTGCGCGTGACTGGTGACACTTGCAACAATATTATGCGCGAATTTAATGGCGTCAGCAATTACCGTTATATTTTGGTTGGCCTTAGACGCCCCTGCACTGCCTGCTTGATTGCGTCTTTGACGCCGCCTTTTTTGACGGGGCTTTCCGGCGTCGGTAAGTCCGAAGGGGGCGAACTCGCTGGCGTCTGGTTGGGACCAGTCAATTTCAACTCGCTCGCCTGATTTGGGGTGCCGTCCCCAAATTGGCTTTCCGTTTGTGCCGGGTCCGGTTGTGGGGCCGGTTCCGGTTCCGGCTCCGGTTGGGGTTCTGGCGTTAAAGACGGTTGCGGGGTCGGCTCCAGTTCCGGCTCCGGCTCCGGCTCCGGCTCCGGTTCTGGTTGCGGTTCCGGTTGGATTTCCAACGCTGCTATTGACGGACGGTTTAGCTTGCGAAGTTGGCGCGCTATTTTCTTTAGAAGCGTCTCCGCTTTCGTCCGTGATAATTGCACCTGCTCGGAGTAGTCCGAGGGCAGATTGTCTTTTAGGTCTGTCAACCATTGTTCTAATTCCTGTTCAAGTTCTGCAAGTGTTTCCGCGTCTGTCCAATATTCGTCCGCGTCCGCACTAAACTGTTCAACTTCCGTTGCTAACATCGTCAGCAAGTCCGTTAGTGAAATCGTCGCCATGAATGGCCCCTTCGTTTTCGGTTGGTATGCCCAATGCTTTTTCTATACGTGCCAAGCGGGCATCAATACTTTGCACGTCAGTTACAACTTTCCGCGCCATATCTCCGGCTTCCACCGGATCAATATTTAGCATGGAAAGAATAGAACGAAATACCCCGTCAATCATTTTGGTTTGTCCTCTGATTAAATTGTTGCGGCTTGTGTGTAGGGATACATTGGCACGTTCAAAAGATCAGCTTTAAAAACGCCAGTGCCGCCCGTGCAAGAGAGAGTAAAAGAAATATCTTGGTTCACTAGAACCGGCATATAACCTTGTGTGTTGCCTGCAAAAACGATTGTTTGTTGTGTATCGTCACAAGTCATTACAACGTCTTGCGCTTGGCGCGAATTATCAAACCAAATAGATTGGATTGCCTGAATACGCCCAAGTTCTTTTTGCTGCAATAGATTTACTTCGTATGCGTCAACGCCATTAAAGTTTGCAGAAATTGCAATCGCCTTTGGCCCTTCGTCCGGCACTAGCTGATTGAAAATTGGAACGCTGATAAACTGTCCGCCAATTGTCGCCATTGTCTTTAGTCCTTTTGGTTTGTGAAGTAGTGAACGGGATAGCACCCGCAGATAAATGGAAGCCTGACCATTGGGAAAATATCTAGTAGTCTTACAGCTTCAACTTTTCTCGCTACCGTTAGAACTGATAATTGCCTAACCTGTATCGGAGAAACTGGAGGCGTACTTGCGTACACCCGAACGATTGCAAGTTGCCTTGCCTGCACTGGCGCAGTGTTCGCCTGTACAACAACCCGCGCTAACTGGTTTGCCTGAATAGCCATTTATCAAGTCGTTTTCTCTACGCCAACTTGCAAGCCATTTACACCCGCTGGCGTCCAAGCAATTCCTGTGTCGGGGTCAGTATCGAAAATATCTCGTCTGTATGCGGCGGTTGTTTGTGGCGCAACATTGGTAGCGCCCGCCCCTACACTTGCCCCACTAATCAAGCGCGTATTAAATTCTTCAACGCTCGCGCCCGTGCGAAGTGCAACGCTCGTAACCATTACGCCGAAAACCTGAAACACTGTTGCGCTTGGGTTTGCAACGTCAAAATCTGATATGTCATTTATTGTAGACGTTTCGATATATTGGACAGGATTTGGCGGCGCATTATCTACCATTGCAAAACCGTCTACACCGCTTGCAGGCGTCCAATCTGCATTTACAGTATCAGTATCAGGGAAAGTATATTCCACAACAATATCGCCATAGCGCGTTCCGTCACTCACATAAATATCATCAAAGAAAACTTGACCCGAAGAACTATTGCCCGGCCCCTGTCCTGAATAAATACCTATCCTGTCAAATGATACGCCAGTTAGTGAGCCGGTGCCGCTAGTAACAGATGCACCGTCTACAAACATTTCATAAGCGCCCGTGCCGCCATTATATGTCAGTTCAAGGAAGTAATAAATTCCAAGCGTATAAAATGCGGTAGTTGTGAAAATCAAAACGCCGTCAATCCATAGCGTGAATTTATCAACGTCCTTATCATAAGAAAGAATAATGCTTTCGCCAGTAGTTGCAAGAACGCCCAAACCAGCCGGGCGCCGTGACGTGCTGGAACTCTGGTGACTTATCATTTTGTGCGCAAAGCCAAACGCAATTGTTCCGCTTGCACTTTCAAGATTTAAGTTTGCCCCAAATCCAAAGGCGTTAGAACTTGTGAGGCCAACGCAAGCGGAACCGTTACGTTGTTGTGACGTTGAAATTATCAATTCATTCGTGCCCCCACTATTCCAGCCGGAACCAGTGAAGCTAGCAAGCGTTGCGCCGTTAGTTGGGAACAAGTCCCAGCCTTCTGCTTGAAGTAGTGCCATCTTAAGTCATCCTAATTTTGCGGCTAATAAAGTGAGGCGCTTTCTTTAAACTAAAAGTTGGCGCTTCGTTTGATAGTTCTATAATTTCCCCAAGTGCCGCGCGGTCTATTTCTTCAGCTTCCGCGCGAACGCCTTTACTTGCTTTCTTTACACACTTTCCATCTTTCCAAAGTGCATAAGTTTTCCGTCCGACTACTGACAATCTATCGCCTGTCGCCTCACAATCCCACGCGCCCAAATCGGACGGGTGCATAGGAACGTTTGCCATGCTTTCGCAAATCACACTGTCCGTGTCACAATATACAGCACGGGTCGCATTTCGTAAACCTTCAAGTAGCCTTGCCCTAGCCGCTCCGGTGATGCTTGCAGCGGTTGCTACATTCTTTCGCCCTAAGTATTCCGGCAACACACTTTTGCGTTCATAAATTCCAACGCCGTTACCGCTTCTAGGACAGCACAAAAGCCAACCGTCTTCATCTGGCATTTCGTCGTTAGTCAAAATTAGAAAGTCTTTAAACTTGCTTGGGTCTTGCGCAAATTTTCCGTATGCAGAATTTAGCACCAGCTTATAAAATAGTTGGTGCATCCCTTTAGGATCAATCTTTTTAGCCTCTTGGCGGGCATTGTAAAAGTGTTCAACAAACGCCGTGAAGTTTGTTTTGTCTGGTGAAATCCAAGCGCGTTTAATTGTATGTATTTGCACACAGCCTAATTCAATTGCCGTTCTTAGTTCGTGGCCAGTTATCTTAAAATCTTTTCGTCCGTGTGGAAACGTTAGCCCGCCACCGTCAGGACAGCGCCAAGGAAAAGCCCCTTCACTAGTGGCGTTCAATTCAAAGAAATCTCCCTTAGCAATAATGCGATCATTACACGCCGCCTTGCCTACGATACATTCGAGCGTTGAACTTATCGGGTGTTCATAATCTTTCATAACGGAAGGATACATAGAATTTACATCGTACACTTTAAAATCGCCGGTTAGGTTTCCTTGTTCAAAATATCCCACGCGCCCGCCGTAATAAAATTGGCGCAAGCGCGCGTCCCAATTGTCGCCTTGCATTTTGTTGTATTCGTGAAATGTTTCTAACTGCTGCATTGCGGCGCTGGCCATAGTTAGAGATAGTCCGAACTCGGATATAAAGCCCGTAACCAATTCGTACAGCGCGCGGCAATCTGTTTTAAGATACGCAATAATTTCCGTCTTGTGTTCCTCTCTTACGTCCGCTTCCATCTTGGCATAATCTATTTCATCTTTTTGATACTTGCCAAGTCCAACAGGAATTAGCGCGTAACTATCCCGTATCATTACGCCATTAATGCGCGCTTGGACAATTCGCGCGCCAATCATAATAACGTCTGTAATTGTGTCCGCATACGGCAAAATAAAATGTAGATCAAACTTCCCGCCGTTGTGTGCAAAGAAAATATAATCAGGCCCGTAAGCCTCAATTACATTAAAGAAAAAGTCTACACAATCTTCAGCGGTTCCCCACTCCCACAAATAAGGTTCGTCTTTGTCGCCATCCCAAAAGCCTATGCAAAACGGTTGCGGTATTCTGCCGTTTAGAAAAGGGTCAGTTTCAAAATCGAATGTAACTATCTGTTGTGCATCGTCTGTCATTTCTTTTGTTCCTTAGCTTTGGCCCTAGCTTTACGCTTCCGTTCCGCGTCCCTTGCGCGCTTCTGTTCAACGTCAGGCGTATTAGTTTTACGAACTTCCCGGCGTTGTTCTAACTCCCGCAAATAGGCAGGTGAATTTATCTTTTTAATATACCGTGTGCGGGCTATCTGATCCCGCTTTGATTGTGGCAAGCGTTCCTGTTTACGTTGGCGGCGTTCGCGCTGGCGTCTCGTAAATTCTTCGTCACGTTCCTTAAACTTACGCTTCCGTTCCGCGTCCAACTCTGGAAACTTCCAATCTTTATATTCCCGGTAAAGATGAATTGACCCTTCAATTGGATAATCGTCTTCGCCGTTATCTTCAATCGTTTTATACGCTTTAATTTCTGCTATCAATTCTTCTAGGTTTAGATAGCCAGCATTGGAAGGCGAACCACCTTCAACAATAGAACCACCAATAGAGAAACGAAAGTTTTCGTCAGGGTTCTTTAAAATATCGTCCCAATACGGATTATTTAAAATGGCCGCTTCTAGTTCGCCAATTGTTTTAACGCTAACCGGGATTATAATTTCTTCGTAATCACCAGCTTTCAGGCGGCGGATTTTTGCGGGCAAACCATGCTTTACCGTGACGTATTCGTTACTCTGCTTGCGGACTAGAACGCGGTCACGGGTTACAAACGGAACATTGTTGCCGCGTGTTTCTTTGAAGGCTCGCGCAACGTTAGGAGATACTTTTACAGCTTCGTAATCGCTGCCCAAATAAGGCTGCAATTTATTTAGCTTGGTTTTCATGTATGCGCTAGGCTTTAGTGAGCGGGCGTCTTTATCGCCTGCAACTAAGCCCTTGCGTTTTGCTTCCGCATATAACTTCCGATAACGGACGTTATTATTCGTAGGTTGACTTTTGCTTTTGGAGGGCTTAGATTTAGCCATGTTGATGCTTTCCCGAACAAAGTTATCAGCGAGCCGAGGGGGCGGGGTTGAGCGCCCGCCCCCAATTGGCAACGCCTAGCGAGTATGC
>TARA_R110000796_G_scaffold63858_1_pt1 | contig 15490 bp, 24 predicted proteins | sample TARA_R110000796 | Tara Oceans TARA_R110000796 (sample SAMEA4397815) | marine metagenome | biome: Polar Biome; feature: [SRF] surface water layer (ENVO:00010504); material: water (ENVO:00002006), including particulate matter (ENVO:01000060) such as... | depth 5 m
ATTTCTATTGTGAAAACATTACTTTCTTACGTCGAATTCAGGTTACAAGGAAAATAAATTACCCATTATTGATATAATGAAATTGGTAGGTATTAGATCAAAACCAACCCTATATAAATATTTGGCTATTCAAGGGAGAAGGAACTGTAAGGAATGTGGGACAATATTCTGGGATACCGAACAAGAACTGGAAACTGCATTATGTATGAAGCATTTGAAAAAGAAAAAGTAATTCTTACTCTTTACAAAAGCGGATTTTGTAAAGAGTTCTATTCTTGAAAGCTAATTTCAGTGACTTCAACTATAATTTTGAAGCATTGATCAATTGGCGTAATGTAAAGAGTATTATTAATTAATCGCATTTGAACAATATTTTAAGGCCAATCCTAAATGAGGGTTTGTTTGTGGTTTAAATTAATAGAAATGCTTATTTAAAATTGAACTCCTATTATGTTGGTATTTGATTGAAGCAAGTTCAGCGAAGTTCTTGATTTTGGTCGAATCACTTTCATCCATATCAATGTAATTATCCTCATTAAGTTGCACTTCGATCCTATCGTAGACAAAATTTGGATTTTCCTTTTCGCACTTATCGATTCCGTGGTATAAAAGACTAATGTAATTTGCTACAAGTTGCGACTGACTTTGCATAAATAAGTCGATAAGTCTCTGTCGTTTATTTTTTCTCATCCAATAGTAAAGTCCCCACCTTTTTCGAGAATTACCGTCAGTAAAATTTTTATATCCTGTCCCTAAAGAGAGTATTTCCAAATCGGACATTTCAACTTTGAAAGCTTTAATGGCTTCCAAAAAAGCGACTAATGTTGGATTATTTGCCATTACCCCACCATCAATTTTGTTTACGAAATCTTTCTTCGTTCCATTCAAGTCAACATACTCCGACGTATATGGGTCAAAATAAGTTGGTGCGGCAGAAGTGGCCATTGCTGCCTGGTACGCAGGAATATGATAATCTCGTTCAAAAGCAGGATGGTATTTTGTTTTCAATACACTAGGGTTGCCCTGAATCAAATCGTAAATAGGTATGCAGACATGCGTTTTACAGTCTTTTAACCTTGGCTCAACGGCACCATTGGCTTCCTTGAATTTATTCCGAACCAATGTTTCAAGATGATTTCTTTCGTGAGCTGAACTACGGATTTGTCCAAATAAAAAAGACCTTTTATTTCCAAAGATGCTCTTCGCATTATCCAAATACAAATGATAAATTTCTTTCGCGGGAATACCAAGAGCCAAGGCAATAGCAATAATGCCACCAGTCGAAGTGCCAGTAATCAGGTCGAAATGTTGATGGATTTTTGTTTTGCCATCCGAACGATTTTTCAACTCATCTTCCAATAGCATTAAGAACATAGCGGGAAAAACTCCTTTTATTCCTCCACCATCAATGGATAATATTTTAAATTTTTTGTTATTCATCTTTTAATATTTCTGTAAAATCTTCATTTGGATATTCATCATGACCACCACCATACCACTTTCCTTCAGGTAACCACAATTCATAAAAATATAGCCATTCACTCGCCCAAGGAATAATCGTGTCAATAATGTAATTGAAACCATTCCATTCATTTCTGCTTGGCGAATACAAACAAAGTTGTTGTCTTTTACTGCTATAGACGTGGGGTAACTTTACCCTGTTCGGTGCTATTTTGAGTTTTTTGTTAATCACGTATACTTTTACCGATCTATTCTGTTCATAGCAAATCATAATATGGTATTTTTCACTTAAAACAGAAGGCTGTAACTCTAAAATAATTTGAAAACTATTCCAGGTATTTTTTACCATTTGGGCAGCCGGAAAGGCAGCTTCTATTTTTTTTAGCTGTTCGGAGGAAAGTAGCCCTTTTAATGTCCTTTTGCCATTTGACCTGAAATATCTACTGCTCATTTTCTAAACACTACCTTCAAAATTATGGTTTGGCACCGATTTACCAGTACTGCCTAAAATCCCCGTACCAACAGCCATTTTTCTCTGCCCAATCTCTCTTAGTTTCCTATTCCTTTCGCCATAGACGGCAAATGTTTTTTTGATAACATTATCGCCATATTGCGCCGAGAAAGATTCATTGAGCTTGTATAGGCCTATATTCTGACTACTCTTAATTGTAGATAGATCATCCTCCAACTTGTCCAGCCAAGCATAAAAATATTCCTCTTTTTGAGGGACATCTGCCCATTTATCGGCAAAATTTTCTTCGTCATTTACCGGATTGCCTACCCATCTTTCCTGCTGACCCGTTTTAGGATTATGTTTGGTTTGAATATAGTTACGCATTCTACTTACAATATTAACATAGGCATCAACAATATTCTCACTTTTATCGTATGCTCTGCTTGCCAGCGTAGTAATTATGACGGAAATAGGTTTGTTCTCACTATCGTACTCTTCTGAGGAAAACATGATGTCCCTGTGCCGCTTTAATAGCTGAATTGCCCTTTGCATAGGCATTTTGCTCTTCTGAAACGGACGAACTGGATCAACCGATTCGCTTAGGGTAAACATTTTTGTTGAATTGTAGATGGCCCTTTGGTAAAACCATTTGGCATATCCGAAAGGGTTGCTTTTCATCCACCATTCTGTATCGGTCATAATCGAATAGAAGACCTCTTCCCTATCTGTAATTCGGATTGCCAATTTATCGGTATCAAGATTTTGGGTATTGTTAAATGATTCACTTAACAATACGTTAAAGTTTTTATCCGAAATTGAAGGGAGGACATCCAAATGATAGTTAGCGTCGTCTGAATATTCGAGTGTCCAACATCTTCTGCCGCCGTCTTCATCCTCTAGCATATCATTATAGGTGGCATTCTCTTTAAGCCTATCGCCAACGGCTTCCTTTAAATGCTTTTGTGTCCAATGAGAAGGTTTTCCTTCCAATTTGCAAACAAGGTCTATGTCGATATCGTCTTCATCATTGATGGGTCTGATTATTGTTCCAAGCATAAAAGATCCTTGAGGAATTATCCTAGGGGAATATGGGTATAGCGGGGAACCCTCTTTAGAAAGCCAATCTCCAACAGCCTCGTAACTTTTTACCGCCGCTTTGTATTGGCTTTCAGAGATGTCTAGGTTTTCGCCTAGAATCTCTAGGATTTCATTGATTTCCTTTTTGTAAATAACTGTCATAAGAATTATTTATTAAGTTTTATTGTCAATTTTTGAGCCATCCCATAACCATATTTTTCATATGACAAAATGACCCGATTAATATAATATTTCCTAAATATGGCAGCCTTGATACCAAGGCTACTACAATCAAGCTTTTAATTAGATTGCTCTTACATTGAAGCGAAGCCACTTATAACAACAAGATTTGCAAGGCCATAGACGATAACTTTCGCAATATCGCCTCTAACATTCATACAATTATTTTTATGACATACACAAAGCTCTACCTTTGAGAAATTAATATCATTCATAAAATAAATTTAAGGTTAAACAATCTCCATTTGGAGCTGTGGAGTTCCACTCGTTACTTTCCCTTGCTGTCTTTCCTATTGCTTCTGATATGTTCCTTGACGGTTATCGTTTTGCCGCCTACTTTTCGTTTGTGCTCTGGTATTCTGTTGAACTTTTTACCTGATGAATCTTTCGCCATAACTTTAATTTTTAAGTTTATAGGGATTTTCTTTATATTTGAACCTCCCCAAGAATTATTTGCCAGCATTTACTGTTTATACCTTGGTTTTATGGGTGCCACTCACTCATATACCTTAATAGATATATCCGTTTTGGTATATAGATGAATACAGATACCGGTCAAGACATAGATTTTGAAAAAATGCCTAGCGTTGAATTGCTAGAGTACATTTCTTTTAAAGAAGAATTCCCCGCTGTGGCGCAGTTGGCCTTTGCGCAATTCTGCTTTCGTTTTGAGAAGGATGTAAAAAGGAAATCTGAAATCTACTGCAACAAATATGGATATAATGAGGTCGTTGCTTTGGAAATAGCAAATTGCACATTTTCTAGGGTATGGAAGTACCCTACTTTCAAGAAAGAAAAAGCTAAAGCCAAAGATTTTGATAAGGCCATTCTGCTGTGGATGAATCCGATTTTGTATACCCAGATTATAAAATATGGAGAGCAAAATACTTGTGCGGAACCTACAGAGGAGGAAGATTTAAGTTTGGTCAACGATGCCGAAGGATTGGTTGAAAGATTGAATATAGATAGTGTTGAGGCCAAAAGGGAGATAGTGGCCAAAATGAAAACTATAGACAGCGCCTTAACACAATTGACCGAGAAACACCGTATTATATATTTTACCTACCGAGCCTATCAAAAAGAAGGTAAAAAAGTTCCGAGAACGATTACCCGACTACTAAGAGAAAAACTCTCTTTGACCCAAAAGTCCGTTAACACTTATTACGGAGATGCGAACAGACACGTTACGAACTACCTAAACATTATTAATGGCGAAGCCTAAAAAAATAGAATTAATCGAAGTCGAACACATGGATAGTTGGTTGAGCTCCACAGGTTATCTGTTTCCGAGCAACGAACTAGAACTCGACAGATTTAACAAACTGTATGAAGATTATGACTTTAAATTAGATGATATTTCCATTGACCCTGTTGCAATAATCAATAATACTTTCCATAGAGAACCCAAGGTTATAACTATGTTTGAGGAAGATCATGATGTTGATATAGAGAGTTTAAGAATGGTAGCTAGAAAGGGAAAGGAAAAGCTACCACAACACATTATAGAAAAAATGCGTAGAAAGCACAATCGAGACTCTGGTGATAAGTAAAAGACAGAGCATAAAGGTGTTAGCCGAAACAATAGCGCTAGAATATCAAGAAAAAATTACTCCCCTTGATAAAATAGTCGATGATGAAGGCTTGTCTGTGTTTTATGATAGTTATGGCAAAGATACATTTGATGGCATGACCTTCTATGAAAATGGGGAGTTTTCAATACATATCAATACTGACTTAGGAAATAAGCATAATTCAGCAAGAGGTAGATTTACACTTGCTCATGAACTTGGACATTACTACATAGATGCCCATAGATTAGGTCTTAAAAAAGGATTGTTAAAACCGCACCCCTCTAGAACGAACCAAAAGCAATTTAATCAAATAGAAAGCGAGGCGGATTATTTTGCTTCATGTTTGTTGATGCCGGAAGAAAGATTCTCAAAAGATTTTCACAAGAAGGAATTCAGCATAGAACTTATCGATTTTTTGAAAGACGAATATAATATTAGTAGGACGGCCTGTGCTTTTAGGTTTGCGGGAATTGGCAATCATTCAATTATGATAATCTACGGCGAAAATGGGAATGTGATTTGGAGGCATTGTAGTGAAGACTTTCCGTACAAGTATTTGTTATATCAAAATAAAGTTGCACCTAAAACTGTAATGGGCGAATACTTTGCAGAAATTAATGAAAACCTATTCAAAAAAGAAGAAATCTGGGCTGTCGACATATTCAATTCTGTGAAAGATGATGATTCTCACAGGAAGTTCTTTGAGCACTGCATAACCTATAAGGGTAGAGCCCTCAGTATAATTTGGGAAGAGTGATATAAAATTGAAATAAAGGATTGTATGAGTAATAAGTCAGTACAGAAAATTAGGGAGCAAAGAATTGAGTTGAATTCTCAAATCGATAAAATTTATAACTCCGTTAAATCTTTAAGTAATAGTAGGGAAGAGGCAATACGAATATTAGAAAGATTTGAGGATATTGATTCAAAGAAAAAAGATAAGCTACAAGAAGAACTTAAAACTCGAAGGCTGGTTCATTCATTGGATAGAAAAATCGAAGATGCAGAAAGGGATTTAGCTAATGCTGTTTCAGAGAGATTTAGTTTAAATACAGATTTTCTAAGCGTTCAGCTGCTGGAGTTAAGCATTCGACTTCAAGAACAAACCATGGCAAGCAAAGATGCTTCAAAACGACAAAGAAAGCTTACTTGGGCGATTGTAATAATTGGCGTTTCTAGTTTACTAGTGACAATATCTCAATTATTTGAATGGATTTAAAAGTTCAAAAAAGAGATAATTTGTGAACAGTATTTCAAGGACGGAAAACTTTCAGTGAAAGAAATATGCGAACGTGTTGAGATTTCAAGGGCAACATATTACAAGGGTTTAAGATATAGAGTACATAAAGTAAAATTGTGGCTCTATCAAACAAGAGAATAATTTTATATAAGCTAAATAACCAAAAGTAAAAATGAAGCTAACATATACAATAATATTCCTAATCTGTATATCTAATTGCCTAGAGGCTTTAGGTCAGGGTGAAGATGGAGATGAAAGAGTTTTTTTTAATTCTATCGTTTTTCTCAAAGATTCAGTAGTAAAGAAGGAAAACAATTATGAAATATACATTAAAGAAATCTCATCTGGGAAGATAAAACCTTTTAAATATGCCGTGACAGGGTCAGGATTTTTTGTAAGTAAGGACCTCGACACCTATCTAGTAACGGCTAATCATGTGGCCAATCAAATTTCCTTAGAAGGAGAAATTTACTTTCAAAATATAAATAATGAAAAAAGAACTCTTAAATTAGAAAAGCTGGCCGATAAAAATTCTAGTTGGATTTCACATCCAATCGCAGATGTATCGGTTTTACGTTTGAACATTTATGAAAAAGATAGATTGTATCTTGAGAAATTGGGAATATCAAGTTTTTCATATTCTTCGATAAAAAATGAACTTACAAGCCCCAACAGGTTACAGGATTTAACGATTTTTGGCTTTCCACTGTCTCTAGGAGCAATGGGAAATCAAGTTTCGCCAATAACTAAAAAGCTTAAGGCTGCAAGTGATATTATTTATTTAAATAGGTTTGATAATAAAGTTACTAATGCGTTTTTCTTACTAGATGACCCTAGTATTTCAGGATTTAGTGGTGGTCCAGTAGTGATTATTAAAGAGTCATTTGAAAACCCATATTCTAATAAGCGAGTAAGAATGAGCCCTGATATAGTAGGACTCGTACATGGCACAATCAACGATAAAACTGGTGGGTTTGCTGCCATAGTCCCTGCCAAATTTATTGCGGAAACAATTAATTTGGCCCGTTCATTTAATGGAAGGTATGTTTTCTATTATTCCAACGGCAACATTTGGAGTGAGAGATTATATAAGAATGGTTTTCCCTGGACCGTTATTTCAAATTATGACCCTAAGGGAAACACTCAAGAGATGGGTACTTTGAAAAATGGGAATGGCACTCTCATGATTTATAATGAAAAGGGTGATGTAATATCTGAGGACTCCTATATAAATGGGTTATTTCAAGGGTCTAAATATGTTAATTTGAAAGGCTTATAATAGTAAAAATATAGGTTATGTTAGTAGTTGGTTTCAAGTCGGACAATTATAATGAAATCCTTGGCAGCTTAAGGGATAATGGATTTCTGAATAAAATAGAAGTAGAAAACTTTTTTAAAGAATTTATTACGGTGCATAAATTTAATTTTGATTGTATTGCCCCTAAAAACGCCAAAATAGTTGTAGTAGTATTGATAAATAGCTATAATCGACTAAAAAGTTTTAGAAAGCATGAGTATTGAAAATTTGGTCCAAAAAATAAACCAACAATATTTGGAAATAACAGGTATTAAATCTATTTGTTCAATTCTTGAAAAGGGCGAATCACATATTCCCTCGGTTTTAGAGAATGGAAAACAAGGAGTATATGTTTTTTTTAAAGATAATATCTGCTTTAAGGTTGGAAAGGCTGGCCCAAAAAGTAAAGCTAGATGGAATTCTCATCATTATAATTTGGATTTAACTACACCAAGCACAATGACCAAATCAATAATGAAGGACTTGGAGTCCTTCAAACGCCTATTTGATTTTCAACAGAGTGAGAAAATTGATAATTTCAGACCAGACAATATAAAAACATGGGTAAGAAGTAATATCTGCAGAATTGAGTTTAAAATAGATGCAGCGGAATCTAAATTCTCACTCGGATTGTTAGAAAGTTTAGTGCAGTACCATTTCAATCCGGTATTTGAGCGAACAACGAATTATAGTAATAGAATAAAGTTCAATTAAAGGATTGAATAATACACCTTATTTGGCCATAATGCACTATGTCAATAGTTCATAAATCACACAATTATTAGTTCCGTAAAAGGTGAATTACAGGAACTAATAAAAAGAACGACAAATGGAACTGGAGAAGCATATTTTTTAAATATAATCAGTTCGTTCCGTAAAACGGCCCTTTTTATAGGACAGTTGTAATTCTAAAAATTGATTTAATTTTATTGATATATTTTTATCAGGTCATTAAATGCAAATTACTCCGTCTCCATTTTTATCCAATCACATCAAGCACTATCTTGTTTTGGATATAGAATCTGATATACAGAAAAACTTTAGGCACTTCTCAAATGGTCATAACGGAATTGTTTTCGCAATTAAAAAAACAAATTTCAAGGTTTCAAGTACTAATTCCACATTACCTAATAATTATGTTTTTGGGCAAATTTTAAATAATCAAGATTTTATAATGGAAGGTGCACTATCCATCATTATTGTGTTATTCCAACCTTTTGGTCTCTACAGATTTACTGGGATACCCTCAAATGAACTTAAGGGAAAAATAGTGGATGCAAGTCTAATTTTCGACAATGAAGTATTTGAATTGAACGAAAGGTTACGAAGTGAATGCACCATAAATACTATTGTAGAAAATTTGAATTCATTTTTTTTGAATAGGTTAAATAAGAACGAGGACTCTTTAGCGCCATTCCTTCAAAATACCGTCCAACATGTGCTAATTAAAAAAGGTATGGTGTCAGTAAAGCAACTTAGCCTATACGCTTGCACAAGCGAAAGAAACTTACAAAGAACTTTTGCTGGTCAAATAGGGATTTCTCCAAAAAAATTCATTCAAATTATTAAACTCCATTCCTTCTTGGGGCTTATGGGCAGAAAATCAAGTCCCGACCTTTTAACAAGAATCAGTCTTCAGGCAGGATTCTACGATCAAGCCCATCTAATCAGGGAATTCAAAGAACTTACGGGTCTAACACCATCAGCTTACAGGAACGCTGTACCTCTTGCCGTAAATCTCATTTCACTTTAGTACATATTTTGTCGGGTTTATACAATTTTCGTTTTTGCCTACACGATATTTTTGTGTACAAATTATATTTTAGATGGAGGAAATAAATATTGCTGTTGCACAGTTTCAGCCAAAAGATGGGGACAAAACATATAATCTTTCCGTAATCCGTAAACTTACCGAAAGGGCTAAGGCAAAAGGTGCGGACGTAATTAGTTTTCATGAGATGTCGATTACTGCTTATACCTTTACAAAGGATTTAGGCCTTGAAGATATGATGGGTTTAGCAGAGGAGGTGCCCAATGGAAAGAGCACTCAGGAATTAATCAGTATTTCTCAAGAATTCGATGTTCCGATTTTAGCCGGTCTTGTGGAAAAGGAGAACGGTAAACTTTTCAACACCTATATCTGCGTTACTAAGGACGGGATAGTAACAAAATATAGAAAACTTCATCCTTTCATAAGCAAATATATGTCAGCAGGACAAGAATATTGCGTTTTTGAACTTTTTGGTTGGAAATGCGGAATCCTTATTTGTTACGATAACAATGTAATCGAAAACGTTAGGGCCACCAGTCTTCTAGGTGCGGAACTTATTTTTGCACCTCATGTAACCGGATGCACTCCTTCGGCAATGCCGGGCAGGGGTTATGTAGAAGATAGATTCTGGCAAAACCGACAAACGGACCCCGTTTCCTTGAGGTTGGAATTCGATGGCCCAAAAGGTAGGCGTTGGCTTATGCGCTGGCTTCCTGCCAGAGCCTATGACAATGGGGTCTACTATGCTTTTACCAACCCCATAGGCTATGATGGAGAACATCTTAAAAATGGTAATTCAATGATTATCGATCCTTATGGAGAAATTTTGTCTGAAATAAGGTCTTTTGAGGATAACATAACCATTTCAAAAATCACTAAAGAAAAAATAAAGCTATCAGGCGGAAGGAGGTACAAAAATGCCAGAAAGCCCGAACTTTATAAGACGATAATCGGAGCAGAACATGAATCGAATACGACACCAGTCTGGATGTATAAGAAGGATTAAGTTTGTCGCCCAATGATCTTTGTTCCGTAAAAAGAACATTTTATGAAACTCCCATATTTGATACTTATCTTTATATTGAAAATCTGAAAGTTTAAATAAACGATACTACATGGCCATTAAAAAAAACCAGCATTATGTTTGGCGCCATTACTTAAAGCCTTGGTCATCGTCTAATGGAAGAATTTACTGTGCAAGACCTGAGGGCTTAATCTACACTTCTTTGAAGAACGTTGCCGTCGAAAGGTTTTTTTATGAAACTATAATACTAGATGATGTTGAGAAATGGTTTGTGGTAAACTTAATAAAACAATTTGATCCATCCTTCAATGGCCCGCTTTCCGACATTTATCAATTTTATCAATGGAGCGGTAAATCCGAAAAGACGAGGAAAACAGCCATAGAGGATTTTCATACTAATATTGAACAGCACGGCATTGAATTTCTTAACCATTTGTACAAAGAGAGCTATTTGTTTTTAGACCATGAAGACCAAAAAAGACATTTCTGTAATTATATCGCCGCACAATATACCCGTACAAGAAAAATGAGGGAAAACTTATATCTGGGAGGAATTCTGGATTATGGCTTAGATATGAAAAGGCTGGCAAACATTATGCACCTAATTTTTATTGTGGTAATTGGTAATTGGATTTTTTCCAAAGCAAAAGTCGAAATTTTAAAAGCTTCGGGAGGGCTAAATTTCATAACTTCCGACCAGCCAATTATTAATGCAAAGGGAACAAGTAATTTAAAAGAGGAACCAAAGGAAATGGAGCTTTTTTACCCAATATCTCCTAATTTGGCAATCTATTTGAGCGAGAACAGGGAAGGAGTGAGGCACCTGACGAAACAAGAGGTCAAGCTGTTCAATAATCTAATTGTAACATACCACAACCAACAGTTGTTCGCATCACAAGAAGGGCATATTAATCATTTTAGTATTTAATAGTTCAAATAAAGGATAGTTGTCTTCCTCAAAATTTATTCTTAACTTGAACCATTATTAATAATATTGGTTCATTATGGCGGTAATTAGAAAATCAATCACATTTACAGAACAACAAGAGGCATATGTAAAAAGCTTGATCGATCAGGGCTTTTATACGAATGATAGCGAATACGTCAGAGATATTATTCGTAAAGATCAGGAGCGAAGAAAGCGTATTGTGGATTTGAACGAAGCCCTCATCGATGGGATGGAGAGCGGGCCATCCGATGCGACTATAGATAGTATTTGGGAGGAGGCTATAAATGAGCATAATGCCGGAGAATAGATATGTCATTAGTGTCAAAGCAAGGAGTGACATTAAGTCCATTGCCAAATACACGATAAAGGAATTCGGGATTAGTCAATCTTTGAAATACGCAAAAGGCTTAAAGGATATTTTGGGAGAATTGGCAAATAACCCAGATATGGGTAGAAGATATGTTGCCGTCAAAAACCAAATGCTTTTGAGGTATCGATACAAATCACATGTAGTTTTTTATTATATCGACACCAAAGGTATTTTCATAGTTAGGATCTTAGGCGGTAAGATGGACTTTCCAGAACACTTAAAGTAAAGTTTAAATAAAGGATAATGAAAAAGAATTAAAATGCGGATAAACAAAAAACATTATTTGTTGTTTAATGACGCAGGTGTGGTAAATGCAACAACCCCTAAAAATTGGGCAAGAGCCCATCAAGATAGATTTCCAAATTATTCCTTTGACGATACCGAAAATACTCCAAGGACAAAGGAAATAGAAAGGTATTTAGAGGAGACCTTAAGGTTTAGAAGGGTTGAGAACGATGAAATTGTAATTTTATATCCTTTTAAGGAACTATAATCAAAGAATAAGTTCAAATAAAGGATTTTCAAATATTAAGGTGTTTGCAATGATTAGCTGAGTGATAAGCGTGAAAATAGCTTAAATTTAAATAATGAACTCCATAACCGACATTCCGCCCATTGAGGTCTTAGAAAATCTTGATCTATTACGATCAGATCTGGAATCAAAGATCCCACCAAAAAAACTTGACCAAAATTTATTGATTGCCTCATGGAACATTCGGGCCTTCGGTAATTTGACCCGAAAATGGGATTCGGATGAAAATGATTCTCCCAAGCGTGATCTTCATTCCATTCTGTGCATTGCCGAGATTATCAAAAGGTTCGATGTGATCGCGGTCCAAGAGGTCAAGGACAATATCAGGGCCTTACGGGATACACTCAAAATACTTGGTCATAATTGGTCCTTAATACTTACGGATGTTAACAAGGGCAAGGTTGGTAACGGGGAACGCATGGCCTACCTGTTCGACACCAGAAGAGTCCAAATGTCCGGACTTGCCGGAGAATTGGTTGTCCCAGAAGAATGGGAGGACGACATAAATGATGGCGCATTGGCGAAACAATTCGTACGATCTCCTTACGCTGTAAGCTTTCAGTCCGGTAAGCATACTTTTATTTTGGTGACCTTGCATATTTTATACGGGGACAGTCCAAAAAGCCGTATCCAAGAGTTAAAGGGAATCGCGAAATGGTTATCAAGCTGGGCGAATGACATGAACGCCTATCATCATGACCTGATTGCCTTGGGAGATTTCAATATAGATGAACGCGGGGATCTTTTGGATAAAACATTCTTATCGGAAGGATTGTACGTGCCCCCTCAGCTTCGGAAAAAGGAAGTGACGAGATCGATTTTTGACCAAACCAAGTACTATGATCAAATTGCCTGGTTCGATGGCGCGCCGAACGGGCCAAAGCTTTCAATGGAATTCCTGAACGGAGGCAACTATGATTTTGTTCCAATAGCACTTCAAAACCGTGGATTGACCAAAAACAGCCTTTCTTGGCTCATATCGGACCATTATCCGCTATGGGCGGAATTCAAAGTTTAAAATAACGAAATGTTAGAAGATGGATATAGGTCTCATAGATATAGTGATATATTGGACAATTTAAACGAGAATGGTTTTCTGACCACTGAGGATGTCAGAAGGCTGCTAAAAGAATTTACCACCACCCAAAAAATTACTTTTGATTGCATAAGCGATGAAAAGGCTCAAATCGTGTCGGAAGCATTAATTGATAATTATAATCGGTCAAAGTCTAATTAAACGATTATCAAGAACATGAGATATAAAGTTGCTCAAGGCATAATAAGCTTTGTTATTCTTACATTAGTTGGTTGCACAAAAGAGGAAGAATGTACAAGGATTGATAAAATTGGTGGTGGATTATTGCCCGAACAGGAAATTGAAGTCCCATGCGATTTTCCAGAGCCCAAACCCTTAGGCACGCTTCCAAATCAAAAAATCTAAATTGGGGTGAAGTAATCCCGAAACATAAAGTCTAAATAAACGATATTACATGACCATAAAAAGAACCAATCATATAATTCATGATGATGAAGTTGAAATAGATTCCTTTCAATTGCAAATAATGTTTGGTCCTTCATATAAAGAGGACATAGAAATTGCGGTGAACTCTATATTTTGTAATTGTGGTGCCCAAAGTAAAAAGTTGGTCAACTATAAAAGTTATCTAAATAACCTTAATGACATTATTTTAAAAGGGTTGTGCAATTCTTGCAATACCTTTGCCGCAAGATATATCGAGACGGGAGAGCGCAAGGGCATCGAGAAAATCGCAAACCGAATCAGAAAATTAAACAAAGCTTAAAATTCAAATAAAGGGTGGTTAGAAAACAAGTATTTTTGAATATGGTGCAAAAAAGAACTATATTGCACCATAATTTAAAATTATGGAAACAGTAAGAAAATCAATCACTTTTACCGATCAACAGGATGGTTGGATAAAGCTTAGGGTTCAGACGGGGGACTTTACCAATGATAGTGAATACATAAGAGATTTGGTAAGAAAGGATCAAGAACAGAATATGAAGCTCCTAGAACTTAAAACTGCCATAGATGAAGGGTTGCAAAGCGGAAGAAGCAATCTGAAAATAAGCGACATTATCGCAAAAGTGGATAATGGGGAATTATAGTTTATCTGCAAGGGCACAATATGACCTAGTGGGTATGTATAAGTACGGAATAAAGTTTTTTGGCCCTGACCAAGCGACCAAGTACTTACTCGATCTGGAAGGTTTTTTGGAAGAACTAGCTGAACGACCAGAATTGGCCAAAGATGCCTCGACAATTGCCGATTCCTTAAAATATTTCAGTTATAAAGCCCATGTAATTTTTTATCAATTTCACAATGCAAACGAAATTTTTATTATCAGGATTTTGGGCAAACGCATGAACTTCATTGAACATTTATAAAGTTTAATAAAATGATGAAAGACCAAAAGGGCATATTGATAAAATGCATCAAAAATGATGTCCCGGCGTTCGTGACTGTCGGTCACGATTTATTTACCGTGCCAACTTGGAGGCCTATTATCAGGTCGCAAAGGAAAACGGGGCGGATACCGAGTTTTTGAAGGACATGAATCTTGTCGTACAGGAAATAAAAGATTTTCAACAGCAGGAACCGGATAGGGTGCGCATACCCAAGCTAAATGCGTTCGAGATCGAAAAATAAAAAGAACATGATCACTTACTATGAATTTTTGGAAGCCCTATCCACCATAAGAAAATTCAAGAAACAAGTTCCTCTCCTTTATAAGGAAATGGAAGAGGAGGTCAACTTGATATCCAAATTTGTCAACGTTGACAAGAACACCAAGATCTGCCAATTGCCGTTGTCCACCCGGGCATTGAACGTATTGAAAGCAATAGACCATATCGACATATGGGAAGGAACGACCCAGGACTTGGCCAAGCTCTCGATGAAGAAACTTTTGGGCACCAAGAATGCAGGAAGAAGAACTGTCGACGAGATAAAGGAACTTTGTCTGTTCGCCAATCTGCAAATGAAACCTTAGCACATTAACCTTCTAGCCAAACTTTCAGCAGTTCTTTTGCTACTTGTAATAGTTCTATTGAATTTACATTTGTAAATATGTAAATTATTCCCAATCCCAAACTTACTTGCCATCATTTCCATTTAGGAAACTTTATCTCTATTTTTTTTATTCTTATCATTTTTTCCATTTAAAAGACAACCATTTTGACCCTCTACTAGCAAGATATCCATTTGATATATGCAAAAAAAGGACATCGGTTCGAGTTAGCGTGTAACATGAACATTGGGATTCCGTACTTGCGTAATTTTTCAGGAGTAAGGGACCGACTATGGGTGGAATCGTCCTAATATCAATATTTTATGGTTACAATTAATTTCTATATCGATCTAACTGGGTTCGTTTTAAAAAGGGAATCGAACCCTTCCAAAATGATCTGGGAGTTTCTTATTTATAAGGGTAGGTGCCAGCCTAAAAATTCATTTTTCATACTTATGCCGCAATTTAATCAAG
>TARA_R110000796_G_scaffold64547_2_pt1 | contig 15473 bp, 19 predicted proteins | sample TARA_R110000796 | Tara Oceans TARA_R110000796 (sample SAMEA4397815) | marine metagenome | biome: Polar Biome; feature: [SRF] surface water layer (ENVO:00010504); material: water (ENVO:00002006), including particulate matter (ENVO:01000060) such as... | depth 5 m
GATATGAAAACTAAGGAAACCACAGATTGGGAAGTTCTATTTTCTAATCGAACTAATCGGGCAATTATGAAGAAATTTGCAACTGGAGCATACTCAACATCTTCTGTAACCAAGGCTTTTGCCCATACAGATTATGCTGGACAATTCCGGAAACTGATTCGGAATAATGGCACAACATATGCGAGACGTTTAGCGCGTAAAGCTTTACGTTACCGTGGACTTTTAACACCTGTTGCTTAAGGAGAGATTGAATGAGTGATATTAATAAAGTGATCGTTACAGGAAGAGTGACTCGCGATAGCGAGCTACGACAAACACCAAATGGAACTGCTGTCACAGATGTGAGTGTGGCATCAAATCGAATTTGGTCTAAGAATGGAGATCGCCAAGAAGAGGCGACCTTCGTTGATGTTACCCTATGGGGCAAGCAGGCAGAGTCCCTGTCTCAGTACTTGACTAAAGGGCGACATGTTATGATCGAAGGACGCTTGAAGCTGAATTCGTGGGAGACTGATGAGGGAGTTAAGCGGAATAAGCTTACTGTCGTTGCAGAGAATGTTAACCTGACTCCAAATGGGGGAAGTAAGAATAGTTCTCAGCAGACAGTATCAGCAGGAGCTGCTGTTGGAGCTGGAGTTGATGAGGATACTCCGTTTTAAGGTTTCTATTGTCGCCTAAATAGTAAGTTATCTGTTCTTATCTATAGACAATAGTGATGGCAAAACAGACGAGCTTCATCTCTGCTCGAAAATGTAGGTTTCTGACCCGTTCCTAACCTTAAATAGATGTATATTCAAAACGGGTCTTTTTTATTCTAGGAAATTTAAATGGACATAATGGACATATTATTTTGGTTTGTTGTGTTAGAGGAAGAAGACGATAGATATGAAGAATCTTAATGTAATGGCCCCTATCAATGCTCTTGGGTATGGAGTTGCCTCCATCAATATAATCTCTAATCTAAAAAATTTCTTTGATATCTCATTGTTTCCAATAGGAAATCCAATACAGGAAATAGGTCAAATTTTTGGCAATGAGCTTTCTAGAGCCGCAATGTTTGATCCAGATGCTCCATGTCTGAAGATATGGCATGAGTTTGATATGTCTGTTAGGGTAGGTAGAGGAGATCTAATCGCTTTTCCTTTTTTTGAGGTTGATGAATTTAATAATCAGAAGAAACTACATCTTTCTCAATGTGATAAAATAATTACTTCTTGCAAATGGGCATCAGATATAGTCAAGAAAGAGATTCCTAATAGCAATGTTTTTGTAGCTCCATTAGGAGTTGACAGATCTATATTTTATAATAATAGAGAAGAGGCAGCATCAGAGAAATTTGTCATATTCAACTGTGGTAAATGGGAGATTCGAAAAGGTCACGATATAATCCTAGAGGTATTCCAGAAGGCTTTCCCAGATAACAAAGATGTAGAGCTATGGATGATGTGCCAAAACCCAGTAGCTCCACCCGAATATAATAAACAATGGAATAATTACTACAGCCAAGATCAGAGAGTTCGTTTACTGCCAAGATGCAATACTCATCAGGAGCTATCTGATATAATGAGATCTACTAGCTGCGGATTGTTTCCAAGCAGGGCAGAAGGCTGGAATCTAGAATTGTTAGAAATGATGAGTTGCGGAAAGCCCATTGTTGCTACAGACTACTCTGCTCATACAGAATTTTGTACAGACGAGAACAGCTACAAGATCAAACCAAAGGCCTTAGAGAAAGCAGTAGACGGGATATACTTTAAGCAGGAAGATGTGGGTAGTTGGGCGTCCTTAGATGCTATAAAGGATGAGTTATCTCAAGGTTTAAGGATCACATATGAAAAATGGAAAGAAGAAAAGGCCTTAATAAATCTTTCTGGAATAAAAACTGCCCAAAAAATGAGTTGGGCTTCTACAGCTAATAAGGTCAAGGAGGCAATAAATGCTTAATGTACCTAACATATTAGTTAAGAAATTATTTGATGGGGCTAAAATTCCAACAAAAGCAAATGATTCTGACGCTGGATATGATCTATATTCGACAGAGAGAGTAACGATCCAAGCAGGAGCAACAGTTCTTATTTCTACTGGAGTATCTATGAAAATCCCAGTAGGTTATGTAGGATTGATATGGGATAGGTCCTCAATGGGAGTAAAAGGAATTCACAGACATGCGGGAGTAATTGACTCAGGATATAGAGGACATATAAAGGTCTGTCTACATAATACAACAAAAGAGGTTTATGAAATAGAGTCTGGAGATAGGGTCGCTCAGATATTGATCCAAGAATGTCCGCATTTTGAATTATCCTCAGTAGATTGTTTGGATGAGACAGATAGAGGTAGCGACGGTTTTGGGAGCACAGGACGATGAATAAGCTAAGGGGAATGCGAACCTATTTGGCTGGAGCAATGGATCGAGTGCACGATGGGGGAACAGGATGGAGAAACGGATTGTCTCCTATATTAAAAACTATGGGAGTAACAGTTCTTAATCCTTGTGATAAGCCTGCAGATGTAGGTATAGAGGATATTGGAACTAGAAAGAACATAGACCAACTCAAGAGCAAGGGGGAATACTCTAAAATAAGAGACTCCTATTCCGTAATAAGAACTCTTGACTTAAGGTGTGTTGATATATCTGATTTTATTATAGCCTCTATAGATACAGACATCCATGCTTGTGGAACCTATGAAGAAATCTCTGTTGCTAATAGTCAAAAGAAGCCAGTTCTAATATGGTGTCAGCAAGGAAAGAGAAATGCCCCCAATTGGCTGTTCTTCATGCTTCCTCATCAGCACATATTCAGCTCCTTGGATGAGATATTGATGTATCTTGTTAATTTAGATAGTGGAAAAGATATAAGTCACTATAAAAGATGGTTCTTCTTTGACCAAAATAAGATGTAGCTATAGACGTTTGTTCTATTCTTCTTACTTCTGCGATCCCCTGCTTCATTTATGGGGTATAATATAGTATGATAAGATACTTAAAAACAATTCTATCTCTGTTTTCAAAGAGAGAGCCGGAACCTGAAAAAGAGGACGATACAGAGCCTGTAGGTTATATATTAGATGATGATTGCTCTGCAAATATAGAGATAAGACTCAATAGGGTTTCTGGTGATTTTAATGTCGTTGTGTCTGTTCAGAATCTAGATGATAATACTTCTGAAACCTTGGGATTACTGCTGTCACTACTTAACTCTGGTAATCTTAAGGAGTACTTCACTGATGCCTATGGTAAGTGGGCTCAAGATGATCAGGATAGGATTTTTTTCTTGCATAATATGTATTTGATATGGTTGCAAGCTGAGGATAGTTTCAAAGATGAATATGATAAACTAGCAATCAATCCATCTAATGTCTTTGGATTAAACCCCCAAGACGATTAGATCAAAAATAGAGAGGTCGCCATGAGCAATTCTTTTGAATACCCAAAGGACTATGAAGTTTATTGGGAAAAGTGGGTTGATGTATATCAGGATGAGATAGATGAGATTGACCAAGCTCTAGAGGAATTTGAAGACCTTGCCAATTTAGGGTATGAAATAGATCCTGAGACTATGGATAAGCTAGAGGAGATCTCTAATACTCCTTCTATAAAAACTATAATGACACCCTTTGGTATAATGCCACTAACTGAACAGTCGTTGGCAAGTAACCACTTCAAGTTATGGGTTGGACATACTAACTTCAAGATACTCAAGGGCCATTGTAAAACAATAGGCTCTATTGCAGGCATTGAGACAATAGATATTTTAACTCCATATAGATTTAGAATAGCAGTTGCGAAACTATTTGTTGATAGAGAGGTTATGTCGGAAGTAAGAAAGTCTCTACTGAGCACTGTCTAATGAAGAAAAATCAAGACGATATAGATTTCAATGGTTTCATTAGAGATACTAGAGAAATGTTTTTGTTACCTCTAGACTCTGAAGATTCAGAGATAGTGACAAAAACTGCTACTCACTTTCTGACGAGCCTTAGGTTGCTGGAAGCAGACTCTAAGGAACCTATTGTCCTCCACTCATTCAGCATAGGTGGAGATTGGTATGAAGGTATGGTAATATATGATGCTATAAAATATAGCTCATGTAAATTTGTTATAATATCATATGGTATAGCAGCCTCTATGGCAAGCCTAATACCTCAAGCAGCACACCCTAATGGCAAGAGGGTAACTATGCCTAATTGTGACTGGATGGTTCACGAGGGGTACACTGCGACTCAAGGAACTTATAGACAGGTTATGTCTGGAGCTAAATGGGATCAGATACTAAGATCTAGGACGTATGAAATGTACACTCATCCATGCCTAGCAACTGGAGAATTTTTCAAAGGTAAAAAGATATCTCAAGTAGAAAACCATATAAAGAGGAAGCTTGAATCAAGGGAAGACTGGTGGATGTCATCGGAGGATAGTATTAAATATGGTTTTTGTGATCATATTGTAGGTGAAGAAGGTCTTGAAACAGTAGATGAGATAGTAAATAATGTATCTAGAATTTTGCAACTATAACAACTCCCATTTTGATGAGATAGATATTCAGACAAGAGAAATCTTCGAGTCAATCTCTATTGGATTTTCAGGAGTAGCAGTCCCTCTGTATCTACTAAAAGAAGTAGCGACATATTTTAGTGGAACCACTATAGATGTTGCAACGGTGATAGATTTTCCTAATGGGACTTCCGATCAAAAAATAAGACAGCACGAGCTGCTAGTCTCATTAAAGTCAGCTGCAGACTTTATAGATATCCCTATTAACCCTTATCTTGTAAGGGATAGGAAGTATTCTAGAATAGAATCTGAAATAAAGACCTTCCTTCGTATGTGTAAAGATTATGGAGCAGAACCAAGAATGATGCTACAACACAATCTTCATGCGGTTAACGAGTCCCTAGCTATGTCTATGCTTATGCAAGACCTAGGAGTACCTTATGTTCTTCCTGCTTCTGGATTTCATAACGACGATATGTACGACAATCTAGTGTTATGTTCTTCTATCGAAGAAAAAACAGATATAAAAACTATCTTCAATGGTCATATTTGGCTAGAAAGCCAATATAACAATGTTATTAAGTCAAATATTTTCGGTTTAAGGCTTTATTCACTTAACCTACTGTCTACTTTTAGTGTATAAGTTATCTGGATAGGATTATTTCTTGTTAGGAACTACAGGATTAATATTGGCTCATATTAAAAAGGTTAACAAAAATGAGCTATTTTATTACTAATATTACGTCGTCCCCTGCCACTACGGGAAGCTACACTAATGGTTATCCAACTAATGTTGATAACGATCAGGGTAATATCCGGGCTGGTGGAACTATTGCAGAGACTGGTAGTTTTTCTTCAAACGCACTAGGAGAAGGAAACCCAATCACAACCATTGTTTCTGGTGTTGATAACTTCCAAGCCGGAGGTGCCGGAACTACTTGGAATCAGCAAACGCAGTTTTCAGACATTATGAAAGCTACAACGACTATTGGCGGTGCCTCTAACACAGCCTTGGTCTTTGGTGCTAGTGACTCCGCACAGGGAGATGCTATACATCAGGCAACTGAGATTAGTGTCAGATTATATAAGACAGCTATTCGTGCAGGAGACTGGAACCCATATAATGGTTGGTCATCTGAACCTGCTGTTGTTGTATCTGGTGGATATAACATTAGTGCTGGAGTTGATAATTCTTCAACTCTTAAATCTAGTGGAACTGACCATGCGGCTAATCCGTCTTCAGCAATCCCGGGCGAACTTACTCAGCATCAAGGTGTTCTTGGAAATCCAACTAACTTGGACTACAAACCTAGGTATTTATGGTAATGTCTATCTAATTAGAGGGGCAAAGAAATTTGCCTCTCTTTTTTTTTCACTTATAGCAATCGGAACCAAAGATGAGAATATTAGCCTTCTTACCGCCCATGCTAGTAGCAGTTGGAGACGTAATGCCCGCGTTTGACTGGGGAACCATCTCTGCTACTGGTCTGTTAGGATGGTATCTATGGTATACAACTAAGGTTGTTTTCCCTAACCACCAGAAGCAGGTTGGAGAAATGCAAGATAGCTTTACAGAACAATTTAACATACAAAGACAGCATTATGAGAATATAATTGAAGATGTTCAAGGAAGACAAGACAAAAGGCATGAGCAAATTGTAGAAACTCTAGAAAAAATTAATGATTCTCTTGACAAACAACAATAAACAAGGTATAATATACTATGTTAATATTTTTTTTAAAGGAGATGTCAGATGGTTGAAAAGTTAAAAAGCTTATTAAAATCACGTCGCTTTTGGTTGGCTCTTACTAGCGTTATCGTAGTAATTATGAACGATGCTTTTGGAATTCCAGAAGAAACAGCTAATACTATTGCCGCAATTGGCGTTAGTTGGATTGTTGGCGATTCGATTAGAACTACAGAATAAAATGGATTTTGTTCCACAAAAGGGGGGCGATTCTTCGCTCCCTTTTTTTATAGATTTTTAGCTGAGGAAGTGTATATGAATATCAAGGACTTAGATCTTTCCTTTGGGAATTTTTATAATGAGAATATAGCCAAAGAAAATGCCAAGAAGAAATGCAGGATTTGCTATGGTAGGGGATGTATTAGTATACAATTTCCAAAATATAATGCCGCTGTAAAAGATTACTGCAGTTGTGTTAAGAAAAAGTTAGAGAAAGAATAATAGACCACTTTTAACTAGGTGTATATACTATCGATAACCAGACACAAAAAGAGCGATAGAAACTAATTCGCTAAAGCGACACAGCTCTGGTTACTCAGGATTCTTTTGATTAGGTTCACATAATAAAAATTAACTTACCCTTACAGGCAGTGAACAGACAAAAGAATAATCTAAGTGTCGCTTTTTTACAATACATAAGCTCACCTTAAGAAAAAAAGGGTGAGCTTTTTTATGTTATCTGATCAACATATAGCAGTTATGAGTGTACAATTGAAATAGTTACAATGCCCAAACATATATTTACATTGAAAGTTTACTAAGCCAATATGAGCGATAATAGCAAGACAGTTAAGAAGCGTAATGGTAGATTAGAAGGGTTAAATCTAGATAAAATTAATGAGTGTGCAGAAAGAGCCTGTGAAGGTCTAGAAGAGGTGTCTGTTAGCGAAATAGTATTAGACGCTAGTCTACAGCTATATGATAAAATACCAACTCAAGAAATAGACAAGGCATTGATCTTATCCTCTCGATCTAAGATTGAGAAAGAGCCTAGCTATGCGTATGTCGCAGCAAGACTTCTTCTTACTAATCTATACAAAGAAGTTTTTGGAGAGAGTGTTAATAGTAAGGTCTTCGAAGATCAATATAAAAAGTCATTCATTAAAAATATAAAGAGATTAGTTAAGGTAGATAGATTAAGCGAGGAACTACTGTCTTACGACCTAAATCTTCTGTCCAGTTATATTGCACCAGAGAGAGACAAGTTATTCAAATACCTCGGAATACAAACTCTATATGATCGCTATTTTATACATATAGACCAAAGAAGAATGGAGACCCCTCAGGCTTTTTATATGCGGGTAGCTATGGGTCTCTGTCTTAAAGAGGAAAATAAAGAAGAGAAAGCTATTGAAATATATAAAATGATGTCTGAGTTTAGATACTCTCCATCTACTCCGACCTTATTTAATAGTGGGACACAGAGATCCCAGCTTTCATCGTGCTATCTCAGTACTGTTGATGATTCCATAGACGGTATCTTTGGGACTATTCATGGACAGGCTAGACTATCTAAGTATGCAGGAGGCCTTGGCGTTGACTGGACTCCTGTTAGATCTTCTGGGTCATATATACAGGGAACTAACGGAAACTCTTCAGGTCTTGTTCCTTGGCTTAAGATATTTAATGATACTTTAATCGGAGTAAACCAAGGAGGAAAGAGAAAGGGTGCTGGCTGTGCATATTTAGAGATTTGGCACTTAGATGTTGAGGACTTCCTAGAATTAAGAAAGAACACTGGGGATGATCGTCGAAGATGCCATGATATGAATACTGCCCTATGGGTATGCGATGAGTTCATGGAACATGTCTCTAAAGAAAAAGATTGGTATCTTTTCGACCCATCAGAGTGTCCAGACTTACATGAGACATATGGAAACAAGTTCTCAAAACTATACAAACACTATAAGAAGATGGCAGAGGAAGGCGATATTAAAAGCTTTACTAAGATCCCGGCTAAAGACTTGTGGAAAAAATGTCTTAAGTCCCTATTCGAAACAGGCCATCCTTGGATCACGTTTAAAGACCCTTCTAATATAAGATATTCAAACAAACATGCCGGTGTTGTACATTCCTCTAATCTGTGTACAGAGATATTATTGCACACTAAACCCACCACATACCACGAAGGAGAAGTACTACAAAGAGGGGAAACGGCTGTCTGTAACCTAGCCAGTATAAACTTAGCAAATCATATCAAGGTAAGGACGGTCGATTGGAAAAAGTTAAAGGAAACCGTTGAAGTTGCCGTCAGAGGATTGGATAATGTTATAGATATTAATTTCTATCCTACCGAGGAAGCAAGAAACTCTAACATAAAAAATAGACCTATTGGTCTTGGGATTATGGGGACTCATGATCTCCTTCATAAGCTAGGAATATTCTATGACTCGAAAGGAGCTGTTGAGCTATGCGACAAGGTGCAGGAATTTATTTCTCTTCATGCTATAAGAACCTCTTCTCTCCTTGCTAAAGAAAGAGGAACTTATCCAACCTTTGGGGGCTCTGAGTGGGATAAAGGGAATTTCCCTATTGATACGTTCTGCGAATTGATGTCTCAAAGAAAACCTAGAGAAGTAGCTAACGATAGATTGTCATTTGAAACTCTAGAGGAATGGGATAGTGTTAGGGATCTCGTCTCACAGTATGGAATGAGGAATTCAAATGTTATGGCTATTGCTCCTACGGCAACAATCTCCTATATACAGGGATGTTCCCAGTCTATTGAGCCAGACTACTCGGTTCTTTTTGTGTACTCTACTCTTAGTGGAGAATTCACAATGGTAAACGAACATTTCGTTGCAGCTGCAAAGAAATCAGGTATCTGGTCACAAGCACTAGTAGATGCTTTAAAGAGCGTAGATGGGGATGTAAGCTCATTGGTTGATCTAGATGACTCATTGAAAGAACAATTTAAAAACGCTTTTGATGTTGATTTTCATATCCTAATAGAGGCAGCCGCAGCAAGACAAAAATGGATTGACATGGGACAGTCTTTAAATCTTTATAATAAACACGAAAGTCTAAAGTATCTTAATGATATGTACCTCTATGCGTGGGAGAAAGGTTTAAAAACAACCTACTATTTAAGAAGCAAAGCTGCAACTAGATTAGAAAAATCAACTATTTCTGAATCAGGCATTAATAATGAGAGTATAATTGATATACCGAAGTCCTGCTCTGTTTTAGATCCCGGATGCGAGAGCTGTCAATGATATTCCAAGAGTATAGGCAGTCCTCTACTTCTCCGTTAAAATACATAGTAGAATTAACACCTGAGGAATTAGAAAAAGTAAAAGACCTAGTAACTCAAATAATTGAAAGAACAAAAAAAGATGAAAAAAACTAAGGAAATTATATCGGATAAGGTTTCTGTTGTAAATCAGATTCTTCCTCACGTTAATAAGTGGGCTTGGGATTTGTTTATTGATGGGGCAGCAAATAATTGGATGCCTACAGAGATTTCTATGGCAAAAGATATAGAACAATGGAAATCTACTCTTCTTTCTGAAGACGAAAAGCTTGTAGTTAAGAGATGTTTAGGCTTTTTTGCTGGATCAGAATCCTTAGTAGCGAACAATCTACTTTTAAGTGTCTTCAAATTTGTAACAGATCCAGAATGTCGTCAGTATATACTCAGACAGGCATATGAAGAGAGTCTACATAACCTAACAGTAGTTTATATTTGCGACTCTCTTAATCTTGATATTGACGAAGTGTATGAAGCATACAGTTCTATCCCAAGCATTAAAGCAAAGGACGACTTTCTAATGAATATCACGATAGATATCAATCGTCCAGACTTTAATATAAATACTATAGAAGGGAAAAGAGAGTTTCTACGTAACATCATTACATATTATGTTATCTGTGAAGGGATATTCTTCTTCTCTGGCTTTGCTATGTTGCTTTCTTTTAATAGACAAAATAAACTTCCCGGCACTGGAGAGCAAATACAATACACTCTTCGAGATGAAAGCTTGCACATCAAGTTTGGAACAGAGCTCATAAAGAGAATCAGAGAAGACAATCCAAAGGTGTGGACAAAAGCTTTTGAGAAAGAAACCTTGGCTCATATAGACACAGCTATGGAACTTGAGCTAGCATATGCTAGAGAAGTACTTCCCACGGGCATTTTGGGCCTTAATTCAGATATGTTTATTGACTATGTTCAGTACATTGCAGATAGAAGACTTACGAATCTTGGATTGTCCTCCCCATTCGGAGAAGTTAAGAACCCATTTCCTTGGATGAGTGAGATCATTGACCTAGAAAAGTGCAAAAATTTCTTTGAAACTAGAGTAACAGAATACTCAGTAGGAACGTTAGTTGACGACTTTTAGGTGTATATTCATATAGACCACATCCTTCGTTTTGGAGCTAATTATGCTTGATTTTATTTTTGATAGAAGAAACTTCTTAAGAATAGGCTCTATTGGGGCTGGACTTAGTACTCTTGGGATGTCTGACTATGCTTTTTCTCAAGAGGGATTTGACGCATACAAAGATAAAACGGTTGTCTGGCTCTGGCTTGGTGGAGGCCCTTCTCAATTTGAAACCTTCCACGCTCCTATGGACGACGCTCCTACTGCGTGGCAACCAGTTAATGGTAGAATATATGACTCAAAGACTAATATCGCATTAGGTGGAGACTGGGTCAACCTAGCAAAGCACACCTCAAAATTAAATGTAGTCAATTCTTTTAATCATAAGGACTCCTCTCATAGACAGGGGACTCACTTTATGATGACTGGACATTACAATAAAGAGAGAGCTACTACCTCTATGTCAATGTATCCGTCTTTTGGATCTATTGTCTCTGCTTGTTATGGTCCTAACCATCCAGACAATGGTGTCCCTACTTATGTTAAGCAGGGCAAGATAGAAGCAGATGAGGGCTCATGGCTAGGAGGAGCTTTTAAACCCTTTGATCCATCAAACAAACAAAACCTTACTCCTCAAATCCAACTTGATAGGTTCTCCCAGAGAAGAGACCTTCTAAACAGTATTGATGCTACGAAAGTCTCAGGCAAAGGTGCCGAGTCTGTTGAGTTTTATGAGGGTCAAGCCTATGATGTAATTCTTGGATCAGCTAAGGACGCCTTTAATCTAGACAAAGAAAATGAAAAAACTAGAGAGGCATACGGTAAGACCCCCATTGGAGACCAACTCTTATTAGCAAGAAGGCTCGCAGAGCATGGGACTCGCTTTGTTACACTCCATTATGGAGGATGGGATCATCATAGCAATGTAGGCACAGCAATGCAAACTAAAGTTCCACCTGTGGATAAAGCAATAGCCTCCTTTCTTCAGGACGTTGAAGAGAGAGGACTAAGCGAGAAAATACTACTTGTTGTTACCGGAGAGTTCGGAAGAACAAAACTAAACGGAACAGTAGGTCGTGACCACTGGCCTTCAATGACTCCTATGTTAATGGCTGGTGGGGAATACCAATCAGGCAGAACAATTGGAGAGGCTGATCGTTCGTACAGTCCCATTAGTGAGCCCTATGGCCCACTTGATCTTCAAGCAACCTTGTTTGATCACTTTGGAATAAGTAAAGAAACCATGAGGACAGACAATGGTGGTCGCCCTCGTTACTTACTAGAAGGAGAAGCAAAGGCAATACTATGATATTCAAACATATTAAAGGTTTTTTCAACGAGACTGGTTTTACAGAAGAACTAAACGAAGCCAACTTTTTAGTTCCAAATGATGAAGACTATATTGATTTTGGAGAAGAGACTGAAGAATGGGATATTTCAGAAGCCAAACCGGGACTATGGGAAAATATTAGAAAGAAAAAAGAAAGAGAAGGCAAGAATTATAAACCGGCAAAGCCGGGAGATAAGGATAGACCTAATCCAGACGCTTGGAAAAAAGCCCAAAAACCAAAGAAGAAGAAAGAGGAAGCAGATTGGGACTATAAAAAGAAAAAGAAAAAGGCAAAATCTGATGGGTCTGAAGATATCTTCGACAATCCTCAAGACGCAGAAAAAAGAGCAAAGCAGCTTGGCATAGAGGGTCACCATACACATAAAGACGACAAGGGTAAGACTATCTATATGCCCGGTAAAACCCATGAAGAGTACATGAAAGCTCTTAAGGAAAAAGATCAGGTTATAGATTCTCCTGAGCCAGATGAGGATCAAGGCCCTAGTTCAGCTGGCTATAAATACGAAGACCCAAGAACAGGAGAAGTATTTACTTTCAAAAGGCGAGGAGTATATAAAAAGAATGGTAGGGTTTTGGTTCCTGTAAGTGGTTCTAAAGCAGACAGAGCTGGCCCAATGCAAGACTATATATTTACAACCAAAGAAGCTGCTATGAAGATGGCAGAAAAGCTGGGAATGAGCGGAGTGCACACTTCTATAACAGCCGATGGTTTGACCTTATATATTCCCGGAAAAACTGAAGAAGAGTTTTCTAAATGGTATCGAAAAAACGATGGCGTTGACGCTAGTCAAGCAAGTGAGTATCAAGGTAGGAAAGTAACCCTTAACAAACCTTTCAGAACTCCTGATGGTCCAAAAAAGACTTCGGTCTACGTCAAGAATGAAAAAGGGAACGTTGTTAAAGTTAATTTCGGAGACCCCGATATGGAAATTAAAAGAGATAGTCCTGCTCGTAAAAAAAGCTTTAGAGCTAGACATAATTGTGACAATCCGGGACCAAAGTGGAAAGCTCGCTACTGGTCTTGTAAGGCGTGGGAATAAAAATGTCTATAAAATTAACAGAAGCAGCAGCAGAAGAAGTTAAAAATTCTAAGGAAGAAGGTCACTACCTGAGGGTTGCCGTTAAAGGTGGCGGTTGCTCTGGGTTTGAGTACAAGCTTACATTTGACTTGGAATATGATGAGGATAAGGATACTCTATCTAATCAATATGGAGTAGACGTTATTGTAGATAGAAAAAGCGATCTCTATTTAGATGGGACTGTTTTGGACTATTATTCTGATATCTCCAAGCGTGGTTTTACATTTGAGAATCCAAACGCCGTTAAGTCTTGCGGTTGTGGAAGTAGTTTTCAGGCATAATTAAAGGAAATAAAAATGGGATGTAAGGGTAGCAGTATTGGTCGTCGTTCTTTTTTGCAGGCAGGATTTCTTGGAGGCTTAGGACTTAGTCTTTCGGACTACTTGCGTATGCAAGATGCTCGTGGCGACCAGAAGTTCTACGAGAGTAAAGAGGGGCCAGCTAAAAGCGTTATATTTATTTATCTGCCCGGTGGCTCTGCTCACCAAGAGACTTGGGACCCAAAGCCGTTTGCTCCACTTGAATACCGTGGGCCGATGAGTAGTATTCAAACCAATGTCTCTGGAGTCAGGCTTAATGAGATGATGGTAAATACATCAAAGATAGCTGATAAGATTGCGATTTGTCGATCAATGACTCATGGTGAAGCAGCGCACGAAAGAGGGACGCATAATATGTTTACTGGCTATCGTCCCAGTCCAGCTCTTCAGTATCCAAGTATAGGCTCTGTGGTGTCACATGAGTTTGGTCCACGAAATAACCTACCTCCCTATGTTTGTATCCCTAATCCTCCTAATGAATTTTCTGGAACTGGCTACTTAAGTAGTTCATATTCTGGATTTGGTCTTGGAGCAGATCCAGCAAGTGCTGGCTTTAAGGTACGCGACCTAAACCTACCTAACGGAGTAAACGATGATCGGTTTGTCAAGAGACAGAAGGTTCTAGCTACCGTCAATGATCGATTTGCTAGTAAAGAAGATTCAGACTCGCTCGACGCTGTCGATACATTCTATGATAGAGCATACAGTTTAATTAATAGTCATAAGGCTAGAGAAGCATTTGATATCAATAAAGAAGACGATGCTACTCGTGACAAGTATGGGCGTAATACTGCAGGAGCGAGAATGTTGCTCGCCAGACGCTTAGTTGAAGCTGGCACTCGGTTTGTTACGCTAACTTATGGTGGATGGGATATGCACAATGGCATTGAGGCGGGAATTAAAACACAAGTTCCGGCTCTTGATCAAGGCTTTGCTGCTCTTATTTCAGACCTAGACGAGAGAGGTCTGCTTGACTCGACGCTTGTATGTATAGCTTCTGAATTTGGTCGCACTCCCAAGATTAACGCCACTGCTGGTCGTGATCACTGGCCTAAAGTATTTAGTATTGTTATGGCTGGAGGAGGAGTTAAGAGAGGCATAGTCTATGGTAAGTCTAATGCTACTGCTAGCGAACCAGAAGAAGACGCCCTAACAGTTAAAGACTGGGCTACAACAGTATATAATCAGCTAGGTATCGTCGCAGATAAAGAGCTAATGGCTCCCGGAGATAGACCTATTGAAATTATAGACGGTGGCAAAGTAAGACAAGATTTAATAATTTAATAGTAAAAAGAATGGAGAATAAAATGAATAGAAGAAATCTATCGTTATTTTTGGTAGGCTTAGTACTTATCCCATCTAGTCTGATATCAGCGGCAGTACAAAAAAAGCCTATGGATCCGAAGTGCTCATGTGAAGATTGCAAAAAATGTGGGCCTAAGTGTGACTGTAAAAAGAAATGCAAGTGCAAACTTAAATGCAAATGTAAGTCTAAGTGCTGCAAAAAGGAACAGTCCCCTGAACGATCTCCTCAAGGTAGTGTTCCCCATAGTCGCCCGCCTCATGGTCGTCCTTCTCCAAGTAGACATGGTAGACCGACAGTTGGAGGGCCATATCATCACCGACCTAGACAAAAACCTAGCGATATGGAATACGAAGTCATAATGCGTAAGTTTGATGACAATAAAGATGGAAAGATGCAGAAAGAAGAGAAGAGGGCTGCTTATAGCTGGCTCAACAAAATTTCTCAAGCGTTTAAATAATAAAAAGCATATCCAGAAACGAAGATCTTAAGGAGAATTTAATGCTTAATTTATCGAGAAGAAGCTTTTTATCAGTTGGAGGTCTTGGGTTATTGTCAATGCCTCAGCTCCTGATGGCCCAAAAAGAAAATGGAACCTCTCATAAGGCAGTTATTAATATTTTCTTAGGTGGTGGTCCTCCTCATCAAGATATGTGGGATATTAAAGCAACTGCTCCATCTAATATAAGAGGCGAGTTTAAGCCTATTTCTACTAATGTAGCTGGTATTCAAATTGGAGAATGTTTCCCTGAGATAGCCTCTATGTTTGACAAGTTTACGGCCATAAGAACGGTTGTAGGGTCAGATGGAGGACATGATGGATACCAATGTATGACTGGGTGGAGTCGTAAA
>TARA_R110000796_G_scaffold232491_2_pt1 | contig 15470 bp, 17 predicted proteins | sample TARA_R110000796 | Tara Oceans TARA_R110000796 (sample SAMEA4397815) | marine metagenome | biome: Polar Biome; feature: [SRF] surface water layer (ENVO:00010504); material: water (ENVO:00002006), including particulate matter (ENVO:01000060) such as... | depth 5 m
TCAACATTTGATCTAATAACTGTCATCAAGCTAATGACCTTTAGCTCTTACCTGACACAAGGTGTGGCACAGGCTTATCAGTGCACTCCCATCCATTCCGCAAGTTGCTGATTCGCCTTCAATCGTTGGCGTTGTAGTAATGCGCTGTTAAAAATTCCATCCAGAGAAGACGTTGGCGTGGCAAGCGGCAGTGCTACGGCAGCTTCATCACGAAATTGCTGACAGACTGTACTGGCATCGAGATATTGCCACCAGTGCATAATGTCCTGTTTAGCCTTTTGCATCACTTGAGCTGCAGGCAGCCGATCCGATTTGGATTGATTGGCTTTTGCTGTCGCTGGCAGCAAATTCCATAGATCATTGTTGTTCCAGCGCGACCAGGGAAAGCAGTGGTCGATAGCGTAATTTTGCCTGTGCAGATCGTTGTGTGACCAGACGCAAGACAATGGAGCCGGTTCATGTAAACGTTGAGTGACCAGTTGACGCGCCTGCTGTGTGTCACAGCGACTTTCTTGCCACTGCAAGGCGAGATGCAATGTGCCGATATCGTAGGTGGCGTCATACCGCTGCATTAACTGAGCCCACTCATGAACAATGGCGGGCTCGATCCAGCATGCGTAGCGGCTCATAGAGTCCCATAGTGAGGTAGGGATACGAAATGTTCCGAAAGAAGCCAGCGTGGCGCTATCAAGTCGAACGGCCTGTTCGCGGATGCGAAGCCCATGATAACTTCCATCAAATACAGGCCGCTGGCTGCCGGGCCAGGTGGTGAAGTGAGCAGGCATCTTTAGAACTGTTTGGCAGGCATCGCGGATTGCTCGCATGACGGTGGCAGCACATTGAGGATCATAAAAGGCTGAGCCAATGCGCAGATCATGTGGCGATAGTTGCTTTAAGCGATAGAAATCATCCTTAGCGAAACCATACCCTTTCTCGCCGGGAGATTGGCGCACATCACGCTCTATCAATAAGGGACGGTACAGTTTTATCCAGAAGAGGCCTACTGCCCCCAGAGTTACCGTCACCCATTCTTCTGTTCGTGAAATCACTATGCCAGGTGCGCTATCGGCAAGGCGTGTCAGCGTGCGTAGCAAACCGAGCTTGTAAGAAGATGCCTTGTCATCATTAACGATAATATGCCGCAGGGAAGGCAGCGCCCCAGTGCCATCATCAGGCAGCCTGAACACACGTAGATGCCAAGCAACACTTTGGCGCCCAAGCTGGTCGCCGCTCTGGCTTGCCTGCAAGGGGAGTAACGCCAGATCACGAGCCCAGCTATCCAACATGCTCATGTTGACCGAATGAAACTGACGCTCATTGCTATCCGGGCCTTCACGGCAGGTGATTACCATAAGCCCACCCGGCGCAAGCAGTGAGCTAAGAACCCGCAAAGCACGCTGCTGTTCAGTAGGTGATAAATGCATCCACACCGCTGATACCAGAATCAGTTGAAAGCGCTGTGAAAGCTGACGGATGCAATTTAAAGCAGGCAAAGTATCGTCAATCCAACTGACATCCCTTTCGTGCGTATACTTTTGCCCTAACGTTCTCAGCTTTTCTGCTGGCTCTACCGCCATTACCTGCCAACCGCGCTCTGCAAGTGCTTTAGCATCGCGCCCGCTTCCAGCGCCAACGTCTAGTGCTAAACCAGCCTGCTCCGGGAATTGATGCAACCATTCACCATGGGCATTTTCAAAGCTCAGGGACTGGTACTGGTCAAACAATCGATCAGCGTGGTCGTCGTAGAAACGCATTGACGCAATGAATGGTTGGGAATTCGCCATGCCAAATCCTTGGTAAGCAGTCACGGAAATGCACTTAACCTTACCAGTTTTGTGCACCTCTGGTGGTGAGTGAGATGCTGGGCAATTCAGCTATCGGCCAAAAACGGACGATGAGGCGATCATGATATAACTTTGTCGTGGATGCGGAGCCAAAACGAGAAATCCGTTGCTGCGCTTGGCCTAGTTAGAATATATATTCGTTCACCCACAGTCCAATCGCGAAGAAAGCAAAAACATAGGGAACAATATGACTAGAAAAGCTCGGTTGTTCCATGAAACAAACGACCAATAACCTTAACCCTACAAGCCACCCCTTAAACCCAGTGAGACTAATTATCTCTTTCAATCCTCCATCTACTTTGCCTTGGCCTGAAATTCTCCCCAAGTCATCTCTAGTCAATTTCATCTCTATCACACATGCTTTTAAACAACCTTTGTGCCATCGTAACCACTCAATAAGCATGCCCGTCTCATTAGCCTGTTTACTAGCTACTCGTGGAGCTAAAGGGTGGCCTATTGATTTTTCGATAAATTTTTTAAGAAACCGCTTATTTCGAAGCCCATTAATTTCTTCTCTAAACTCCTTTAAAAATGAATTACGATTTACAACCCTGTATCTGTACAAAAACCACAAGAATACCAAGCAGACAATAATATTTAACACTTCAGGCCTGCTAAAAGATACAGAAATCACCTGCAAGCGCATTTCATCTTTTGGAATTGAGCCTCCACCCAAAATAAAAACTACAAAACATAGAGAAATCAGCAAAAGGTTTCTTCGTTCCGGGTTTGAGTCCTGTAATGCCATTAATTTTCCTAATTTTAATTAAAAATGTGGATGTTAATAGAAACTATTAGCTTAACTATATAACTTAAATATAGATTGAATTACATGGTTTTTTTCCAGAAAGCACTTATTGTAAACTAAATAAAACTTTTAATATGAGGCTTCGGCTGTTGTCCGCTTAGGGTCGTTATCTGCCTCTATTATGTCTCCAGCGCAGGCTAGGCTAAGTTTACTCAATCGGAGTGCTTGGGTCACCTTGATCTAGCAAAAGGCCCGATCTAGCAAGCCTGAAAGGTTTTGCATTCCGAATCGCCGAGTTAAGCACCGTCTTTTTACGTAGGTTGAACCAATTAGCATTCAATTTGAATCAGCGCCGTTATCTACCTGATACTCAAATAAGTCTCCCACCTGACAGTCAAAATACCGACATAACGCTTCCACAGCTTCAAGCTCTATTCTACTTGCTGTTTCGTGATACAGCCGTGTAACCGTTCCTCGGTTAATGCCGGTTTCACGGGCCACGTCGACGATTTTCAGCTTTCTCTCACCCATGATCCGAGATAAGTGGCACTTGATCATAATGTCTCTCTGTAGAATTATTTGATCTTCTGTAGAGCAAAAATGCTTGCAGATGGTCTCTTTTGGTCTATTATGTTCTCCAGGAGGTCATTAGGACCCTCTGGGATGCTTAATGAACTTCTAAGAACATATCATAAGGAGACCAAAAATGTCTTATTGCTACCTCACCACGGCAGAACTCGCCAAGCGCATCAAATACGATGCGCGCACTATTCGCGAACGTTTAAAAGATGAGGTGTTGCTAGAAGGTATTCACTACATTCGTCCATTTGGCGGCCGTAAGATTTTGTACCTTTGGGAGCCCATCGAGCGCGATATGCAGTTGCATTCAAAGGAGGAAAGCATCGGTGTACCGATGGCTGGAGGAGGACTGTGCCATGGGTAGAATTGCGGTCAGGAAAGAAACTAATAAGCTGTTTTTTGACTTTAACTATCTGGGCAAACGGTGCCGCGAACAAACGTCCCTAGATAACACGGCGGCTAACCGGAAAAAGCTAGAGCGGATTCTGGAGAAGATTGAAGCGGAGATTACGCTGGGCTCGTTTGATTATGGACGCTACTTCCCGGATAGCCCGCGAGCACAGACGTTAAGCAAGCATGCACTGACTACCTTAGGAGGTTATCAAGCGACGCCATTACTGCGCGAGTTTGCTGAGACGTGGTTTGCGGAGAAAGAGATCGAATGGCGCGAGTCACAGATCGTCACCGTGCAGGGGTGTCTGGATCGCCATATCTTGCCAGCGTTAGGGCATAAGGAAGTCGGCAGCATCACCCGTGCAGTAATTCTTGAGTTCCGGGCGTCACTCGCCAAAGTAAATACCCGGAGCGGCAAGAAACTCTCTGCTAGCCGTATCAACCACATCATGACGCCATTGCGCATGATGTTGAATGAAGCCGCCGACCGCTATGAGTTTAGCTCACCGTACCGCGGGATTAAATCGCTCAATGTGCCACGTACCGATGTGGAACCGTTTTCCCTTGATGAGGTGCAGCGGATCATCAGTAATGTCCGCGACGATTTTCGTCAGTACTACACCGTGCGCTTCTTCACCGGCATGCGAACGGGCGAGATTGACGGTTTAACCTGGGAGCATGTGGATTTCTCTCGACGTCAGATTCTAGTGCATCAAGCGGTGGTGAACGGCAAGGTTGTGCCCACTAAGAACGATGGGTCCTTTCGTGCGATTGATATGTCGCAGCCGGTCTTTGATGCCTTAAAGGCTCAGTTTGAAATCACTGGGAAGACAGGTCTGGTCTTCACTACGCGTAAAGGCACCGCGCTATCGCATCATAACGTCACTAAGCGCGTCTGGTATCCGTTGCTAGAAGAACTGGGGATTAATAAGCGTCGGCCTTATCAGACACGCCATACCGCGGCGACATTATGGTTGGCGGCAGGCGAGAGCCCCGAGTGGATTGCACGCCAGATGGGCCATACCACGACGGAAATGCTTTTCCGTGTTTACTCACGCTTTGTGCCCAACCTAACGCGCCAAGACGGCTCTGCGTTTGAGCGCATGCTTAACCAGAAACGCGCCTAGGAGAAGACGATGAAACAGCTCAATACTCTAAAATTGAACCGCGACGATATCGAACACTCCCTGCGCGTCACGGCAGCTATCCAATCACAGCGCCGCCTAGAACGCCGCTTGGCAGAGTCCTTGGCCGCCGCCACCAGCTTGGCTTCTGGCTGCGCGCTCGTGATGTGGCTTGGTGATGGTCAAGAGAACAGTAACCTGGATGCGCTAACGACCTGGGTAGGGCGCACCCTTCAACAACTTGGCCTTGACGCTAACCGCCAAGCGATCCCGCGTCTTCTCGCGGAATTAGAGCGCACGCTTTGGGCTTGGGAGGATCAAGCATGGCAGTAACATCGCAAACCACTACCCGCGAAGCGGATCGTCAATTTGTTGGAGAGGTATATGTTGCCGGTGTGGAAGGGCCTGAATGGTTGATGCATCACCAGGTCTGGTCGCTCTACTTAATCGGAATCAAAGGAAATCTCCGCGCCTTTTTAACCGACCGCCATGTATTGGAAGGAGGGCTCCTAAAATGGGACAGCGTCTTCAAGTAACGGTGCGTTGGGCTAATTTTGCCAGCCAGAAGCTGTGTTTCATCACCCGTTACGAGGTAGTAAACGGCTAGCGGACGCTGACTTCCAAGTCACTATCCAACTTATCCCCACCCACTTTTAGCAAAGCCGGTGGGGATAGTTTTATTCATTCTGTGCATATCCCCTGCGCATCGTCATCACACAGCCCCAGTACCAGCATTGTCATAAATGCTGCGAAGCGCACCGCTTCCCATAGCGGCTGTTGCGGGCTTTTATAGCTACCCCGAGTGATTTTGAGATGGGCGTTTCCATACCAATCGCGAGTACGGCCCGAAGGAGAGGGCGTAGGTATCAGCTCAATGCGTTTATGAGGAATATCGGTCGCATCAGACCAGTGCTGTTTGATGCGTTTTGCCTTGGCATTTGCTGCTACCTCGACGACTAGATAAGTATGCTGAAAACAGCGCAGTGGTCGTAGTAGTTCACGTACGCAATTGATCGCTTCTGCGTCGGGGAGCACGATGTGTCCGGTGCTGCGCTGCATGTGATTTCGCAAGGTGACCAAGCTCTCTTCGGCCTTGATGGGTTCTTTCTGGTGCCAATCAAGCAGTCTGTGAAAAAATTGTCCTGCTTCTCTCAGTACATGCGGCTTGATAGGAGGTGCCATGCAGCGGTGCAGTTCTGGCATATAGATGTGTGTTGAGGCAACACGGCGTTGCCGGTCATGGCGGTTCTCTTCACGGCTAAATTGCTGATTGGTGCGGCGCGTTTTGCGTTGCATCAGCGCCTCTCCGTTTTCTAACCAGAGAGTAAGTTGCTCAGGCTCGAGAACGAACCGTTTGGCTGTCTGATGGATCGCATCATCAAGCGGTACGCCGCGTGTCTCTTGCTGTTCGACAAGCCGCAGGCTTTGATAAATTGTCGTGGCTTCAGGCCAGTCAAACGCGGCTTCTAGTGGATTATCAAGCGGATTTTTGATCGGCGGTTGGTAAGGCTGCCACTCTTCCACCAAAGGGTCTTCTGCTACATACGTCTGCCATTCATCTTGCAGATACTGCAACAGTACGCTGGCTTGTGTCTGGCCTTTGAGGCCGCGACGGTTACGCCAGCTGGTTAGTGCTGTTTTAGAAGGTAAGTGCAGCAGTGTAAGTTGCTGGTCGAGACTGAGAGTGGGGTTAAAGTGTCCGTGTATTATTTGACCAAGTACCCAATCTAACAAATGGGTATACGTGCTAAGCGTTTCCTCTGGGCTTGCATGCCCCGCCCACAACCCAAGCTGCCATAGTCGTTTGCGGGAAGGGCAATCTTGAGGCGCAAGGCCGGCCAAAGCCGATATATCAGCGTCAGCGTTTGGCATCGCCATCGTGCGGTTGTCATCCATTCGCCATGCTCGCGGCAGCAGTTTACACGGCGCACGTTCCAGCAGGCGCAGCAGGGTAAAGGACACAAAGCTGTGCCGCAGGTGATGGTAGCGTAGCATGTCGTCGCCGCTAACCGTCTTCAAGGCAGATTGTATAGGGTGAAAGAGCGCTTTATTGTCTAGCAGCAAACGGCCGTTTCCGCTGCGGCAAAAAAGTAATTGCTTCTGTCTCTGAGCGGTGGTGATTTCCCCGTGACGGCGTTTCACCCAGTCAATAAGTTGTTTCCGTTCTTCTGGCATCAGTAACCATAGCGGTAGTCGCCGTGTTGCCGAGTAGCTTTTACCTTGCCGGTATTCATTAGAGCGAATGATGACTTCACCATCGTGTGGGTCGTCATCAAAAAGGTACGGAAGATCTTTTAGCATCAGCCCCGCGCATTCGCTACGACGGATTCCAAAGCGGTAGCCCAGTATCAGCGCCAGTTTCTGCATGGTTCGAAAACGCTCGGGCTGCTGGGAGGTGTCAATCAACGCCATCGCGCGGCGAAACTCAGCAGGTGTCACAATGTTCACATCTACCCGTCTTTGCGAGCTGCCGGTGCTTTCAAAGTCGATGTAGGGAACTGCGCAGGTATCCACCAGGAAAAGATGAAAATCAGTGAGGCGATTTTGCATTTTAGCGCGAGCGGCGGGTGTTTTAGCGCTATTCAAGACGTTTTCATAAAGCGCTTCCCACTCATCGGCACTGGCTGACAGCACATCGTCAATGGATCGGCTGTGAGCAACCAACGGAGTGGCGATTGTCGAAAGGTAGGTAGAGGTAGTACTGGCGGCAAGCTTAGATTTAACCCGGCCACCTTTTTCCATCAATTTTTGACACCATTTTGCCAATAACACGACCATGACGCCGTTCTTGTTTGAAGTGGCAATAAACTCATCAATCTTGTCAATCGCCTCACGCCTGCCGGGTTGGCCTACTAACAAATCTGAGAAGCACCCTTGCAGCTGACGAAGCTGCTTTAACTGATCGGAAGGGGACGTATGGGCCTGAGTGGGTGCTTGAAAATCCAGATATACGTCTTCGTCATTGGTGTCGATGGAGGTGTCGGTTAACACATTGCGACGAAGCAGCCGCTGCCAGGATGAAGGGCGTAGTGATAGCGCAATATCGGCTTTGCTTGCGTAGTGATTCAGCAAGGGCAGCTTTTCCAGCGCTGACGCAGTGTTGGCCATAGAAAGTAGGGCCGAGATGTTTGCTGGCGGCGCATCGTCGGCAATATGTTTGAGATAAAATGTCAAGCATTGCGCGGCAGGTACGCGACTTTTGGAAGCGATGCGGGGCCATAGCTTGCCTTTATTTTGGTACACGTTCAGGAGCAGCAATTGGCTGATGGGGCTCAGAAATAGCCGCCGAAAGCGAAAGCGCTGCTCTTTTTCGATGGGCGTCTCTGGGGACTCTTGAGAAAGCGAGTCGCCATTAACGAGTTCATCCTCTTCTTCTTTGTCTTCCTCACTTGCCGACTGCATGCATTCCGCTAAGATGAGAAATGCCTTGTCGGCAGCTAACGTAATGCCCTGCTCAAAGGCGTCCGGCAGCTGCTCAACGTAACGTTTATTTAGCAGAGCCCCTTCGCGAATAAGCTGAAATAGCCATCGCCCCGTCAGCCACTTATGCAGGGCATGGCCGCTAAGTTCTGCTGTGCCTGGAAATGCGTCGTGCGCTGCGACAAGTGCATCCCAGCGATGTAGTTCAGCGAAGGACAGGGTGGTAACGGTCGGGGGCTTGCGGGTTACCGTGACCAATGGGCTGGGAATTGTCACCGACCATTTCAGCTGTTCGTGCCCACGCTCTAACCCTTTTGCTAAAAAATTGTGCGTTTTGCGCAGCGCCTTGGGTGGCGTGTTCTGATGCAGCGCTTCGAACACCGCCGTGGTGGTTGCGTCGGGAATAACGAGGCCTTGTTGGCCTTCTATGACGCCAGGAACGTTTTGCTCTAATGATTCAAGAGTGCTCCAAAGGCGCTGGTAGCGCTCACGGGCGCGCTGATAGCGACGTTCCTCTTGACCATCGGAGTTACTTTTTTTAGGCGGCAATAGTTTCCAGCCTGACCAGACGGCCTGTTCGCTCATAACGCCTTACCCTTTAATGCTTTCCAGCCCTGTTCCTTCATCAGTTTTTCGATGCCGGGGGCGATAAGCTCACAGTACTCACGAGGACAAAACGTCGAGTAGCTTGCCCAAGGCGCCTGCCCCGCATCCCAGTGCCCCATAAATGCATCGACAATCTCTGATGATAAGCCGCTCTCTTTCAACTGAGTATGTAAAAAATGGCGGTTAATATTGAGCGGCGGTGAGTCTCGCCATTTCAAGTGAACCTCCAGCCTGGAGGGGGTGACTTCTTGCGGCGTGCCGGACTGGTTCAAAAACATAAACGGTGTATTCCACGCTTTCTGAAGATAAACGTCCAGGCGGCCTAGAATGCCTTTGCGATGGCGCTGGTAGTGCTCCAATTGCTCAACCATGAGGCTGGTGAGCGGTAAAAAACGGGCGTGGCTCTGCTCATCATCGGTTTTATCCGCGATGATAATCATGCGCCGAGGTAAGGAAATATTTTCCCAGTTGGGCAGTGGGTCGCGAATGCTGCGATAGCCGGTCGAAAACATCAGCATGGCGACGGTATAGGCGACGTAGGCATTGTGCATACTGAACAGCTCTAATGGTTGCACGCTTTTGTTTGCGGTTTTGATTCGCTGCTGCAAGGTGGCAACAAGTTCTTTTACGTACGCCGTTTTAGGTACCAGCTTGGAGCCTACATGCTGGGGGTTGCCTGTAGCAGGGCCTGCAGTCGTACGAGTATGCTTAACGTCATTGGCTTCAGGCGCACCTGCGGAGCATTGCTGTTCAATCGCGCGCATGGCCTGTAAAAACGGCTGCGCTAAACGGTGTGTGCTGGGTGCGTAGTAGTACAGAGACGCTTGCTGGCCGAACGACGGCATACGCCCCGTTATCAGGCACGCTGCCGTCAAATCAGCATCGCCAGTGTTGAGCGTATTAAAAAGATGCGCCCCTAAACGGTGTACGGTTAGCCGAGCCCCTGTTTTTCGGTTGGCGTCAGAAAGCAGCGCTTTTACATCATTTTCGAGCTCTTCTCTATTGTCTTTGTTGAATAGGGGAAGAGCGCGCTTATTGACGCGTCTAGCGATATGAGTTGAATGTTCTTCTATCAGTTGCCAATTAAATGGAGTGATCGGTAGCGTCATACGTGGCTGAGTAACGCGCATATGCGTCGGCCATTCTCCCGTCATTTGACGACTGTTTTCTGGACGCAAAATGCCAGACACCCAACCAGGGCTGTCACCATGAACAACGACGATTGACTGTTCATCAATAGCACTGGGTATTTTCCTTTTACTTGGTAGCACCTGAGCATTTAGCACACCTTCAAAGTTGCGGCCGGTGGTTAACAGCAACCCGATCACGCACCCAATGCGGCGACGCTTGCCTGAATTTAATTGGTTGAGCTGCTGCATGAGCTGATAAAGGTCAAATGTACTCAACTGCTCCCACCGTCCCGGCAGCAGCTGGGCGGCTTTATCTTGAAAGATCTGCTGGCTGCGGGCGCGAAATACCGCCTGCAAAGAGGAATCACCTTGTGCCGCCTTGATAGGCTTATCGCTTTGGATCAGCTCAATGGCTGGGCGCTCTTCGGCTGTCGATAAACCAGAGGTGCGCAGCGTACCCTCAGTTTCTTCACTGATATCTGGAGCGAGAGCTAAAACTGAGGCAGCCGTCGCTTCCCAGTGCTCGTCCGGGTCATCATCGAAAAGCCGTTTACGCTGAACGGGGGGCTTTTTTTGTGAATGATGGTCTGTTTTGTCTTGATACCCATTTCTTGGTTGCCGTATGTTCAGTGCGTAGGCAAAAAACCGGCCTAATTCTTTAATATAAATATCTTGTTTCTGGCTATCCTCATCCACTTGATACGCATCGCAGCGTTTGCATAGTTTGTCTGTTGGCTGGTCTAAAGGGGTAAGAAAGTCTATCCAGTCTGCTTCAATGCGCCGTGTGACCTTGCAAGCAGCCTCTAAGCTTTTGAGATACGTAGCCGGCTTGAGGCGCTTTTCGCGTTGTTCAGTAAACGTTTGGCTGTCCTGGGCTGCTCGCATATCCAGGCGCCATTTAAACGCCGCATTAATGATGTGCGCGAGTAGAATGAGCCGCTCGTTTAGCTTTTTTGGCTGCTCTTTTGCCGTCGAAAGTTTGAATAGGGCGCCATGGATAGGGTTTGTGCCATGAATTCCCTTTTCACCACGCCCTGATTGTGACTTTAATGTCAGTTGATCGTTATGAATGGCGGTTGCCAGCGTAGAAAGTTCAGAAAGGTTCCAACAGCGATCGCCTATGTCGATCAACTGTTCAAGCGTCTGGACAAGAAGCGGCTTTATCGTTTCTATACCAAAGTAGTCGTCACGTGGCTGAAGGATTTCTTCTAAAAGCTCATGATATTTAGCACTCTCATCCATCAAGTTAGTCGCCTTTAATAAACCCGTCGGTTAAGCTCGAAAGCATCACAGAAAGCGGTCTTGCTAGTGAAGTTTTCAGATAATCCAGGTAAAGATGTTGGTTGAGAAGAAGCCAGATATTTCCATAAAGAAAATAAGTAATGCCCCGACTCCCTTGGAGAAAGTGCATGACACGCTTCCGCAGATAACGCGAATAAAAGTGCAAAAGCATCAGTTTGTTGAATGGGCGGTGCTTCTACCAATGTGACGCGAATCTTGTCACTGTCGCGAAAACGGTTTTTCGCTATATACAGGGCATGCAGGTTTGCAAGACAAAAAAGCGGTTTGTCATGTATGCCCCTCTTGGCCTGATAGACAATGGGAGGATGCTGAATTATATAAGCTTTTAGAGCGTCGTCTGTCATTCCCTGTATCCCTTGCAAAAACGGTGGGCGAGCTAATAAAAGGCGAAGCACCGAGGACGATAAATATCGGCTCACCTCGATATGCGACAGTGAGACCCTTTTTGAACCACGCTCTTGTAGCATCAAAACACCTGTTTTATTTTGAGGAAATGCTTTCAATCGCCATCTGAAAGCATCTTGCTTTAGGTATGTATGCCTCCTTTTTAGCATGAATTTTAAAGGGCGCAACCCTTTGAGTAGAAAAAAGTTAAGCATGGTGATGTCACGCTGAAGTGTGCTCTAGGGGTGAAGCTTTAATATATATTTGAACAAATAAATTTATATTTATTTGTGAAAATAAAATTGTAGTCAATTTTAAAAGTTATCCGTGACAACGTCATATTGTTCTTTTAAGTGTCTTTAAGCCTGCACTTGCCCGTGCAATATGCCATCATTGCAGCGACGTTTTACACTTGGACAGGACTGCCCATGAACACGACACCGCTGGCCTATCAGCTCTCTGGCTGTATCACGGCGGAAGCCCTGCCCAACGTTAGTTACTTTGGTATGGATGAGCCGCCACATGGGTAGGTGTTTCTTAATGGTGGCACGTTGCGTGGGCCGCTGCGTATGCTGACACGCGAATTGGCCACGTGTCACGGCCATCTCACGCCCCTAGTCATAGGTCATGCTTTTTCGGGCGGTAGTCGGCATCCGGTTCAAGGCGGCACTGAAGCCTGCTACTGCTGAGCTTTACCAAGGTGCCCACCGTAGATGCATTATTCTTGCTCTTGTGCAGATCGCATTCCCAGTGGTTGGGCATTTCGCGCTGACTTACCTCGGCGGACGTAAGTGAATGCTGACCATGTCAGGGATCTGGCCGCGTCGATCCACTTCGTTACGGCGGGGCTTACGCGTGGTTTTTCCTTGCCGCAAGCAGTGAGTCAGTTCCTTGAGCAGGTGGCCAACTGGCAGGGCATAAATAGCCGTGTAGATCGTCTCTCGGCAGACATAGGCATCGCGCAGATTAGGTAGTTTCATAGCCTTGTGCTTGCCGCTCACCTGTTCGGGAGACAAGCGTTGTCGCAATCTATGAACGATGAGGTCAAATGCTCGGTGCTTGGCAGCAGCTTATGCGGCGTGCGACAGGGCAGGCCACTCGACGCTTTTCTCGTTGATGTTGGGCATGCCGGGCGCAGTAACGGTTTTGGGCCATTGAGTTACGGCTTATTTCACGAGAAATCTTTGAAGGGGCTCGCCCAGGGCAATCGCACGTCAAGATTAGTTCGCAATTGAATCATAAAGAAGGATTCGATATAGCGAAGGCATTTGGCCGGAGACTGTTATGCCCCAAGCTACGATGCCGATCTTTGATGTGTTTACCAGCGTTACCGATCCTCGTCACGCTGGTAAAGTGCTTCACGCCTTGCCAGAAGTGCTTACCGTGGCCATTTGCGGTGTCCTTGTGGGGGCTGACACCTTTGAAGAAATCGAACTCTGGGCCAAAGAAAAGCTTCCCTGGCTACGCCAATACCTTAGCTTACCCAACGGCGTTCCTTCCCATGATACGTTTGCTCGGATCTTCGGGTGATGGATCCTCATGAATTTGAAGCGGCCTTTCGCCACTGGGTTGAGAATGTATTGCCCAGCGTATCGCCTCAAGTGGGGTAAAACTAGCCGACGGTCAGCCAAGGCCTGTGAAGCGCCTTTGCACCTCGTCAGCGCTTTTGCCGCCGACGCGGGGCTCATTTTGGGTCAGCAGGTGACGGCCGCGAAGTCGAATGAAAAAACAGCCATTCGAGATCTACTGGCCAGCCTCGCGCTGGAAGGCTGCATTGTCACTATTGATGCCATGGGAATCCAGCCCTCCATTGCCCAAGCGATACGTGATCGCCAAGCCGACTACGTACTGGATGTCAAAAATAATCAGCCACAGCTCAAAGAAGCGATTGATGATTTCTTCGCCCAGTTTTGTGCCACGCCCGCGTCGCAAACGCCGCATCAGGCTAAGGAAGAAGTGAGCAAGGAGCATGGTCGCATTGAGACACGACGCTGCTACGTGTTTGATGCCTTAGACTGTCTACCTGCCACGGCCCGCTGGCCAGATCTGCGTTGCTTCGCAGTTATTGAGTCAATCCGCGATATCAACGGCAAAACAACCAAGGAATACCGTGGTTATATTAGCAGCTTATTGCCTGATGTTGACGTGTTGACGTGTTGACGTGTTGGCGAAGGCCATTCGACAGCATTGGGGGCATCGAAAACCAAGTGCATTGGTGCTTGGATGTGACGTTCGATGATGACCAAATGCGGGCACGCAAAGCCTACGTAGGCCATAACTTGGCCATTCTTAAGCGATTGACACTCAACATGATTCGCTTGGATCCGGTAAAACGTAAGGGGAGTTTCAAAACGAAGCGCATCCTCGCCGCCACTTCAGATGAATACCGGGAACACTTGCTTGGCTTAGAGTGAGAAACCTTATCTACGCCCTGGCGCGCATCCTTGAATCCGAGCAGATCGCGAGTGATGATCTGGCAACAGTTTTCCGGACACTTTTTTAAGCGGCTGCTCGTAGCCTCGATTCATAGTCCGCTGGACTCATATAATCGTTGCTGGAGTGCCGACGCCGGAACGCCCTCCGAGTGAAAGCTCAATCTCGGCCCCTTCTCCTGCAGCATGCGCAGAGGCAACCACTTCGGGGTCCCAGATCAAGCCGATCGCCGCATTGACCGCATTGGCCGCATATAGCGCCTTCAACATACCCATGGTGTTGCCGTCTCCTCCGGCACCTGGATTATCCTGCGTATCAGCGATCACGACCGGTTGTTGGTGGAACGCCGCGAGTCGTATCGCCTCGCTGACCGCCTCCTCCGGCGCAAGGGTCTCGACTTTCCAAGCGCTTTCCTGGTGCAAGATGTGGGCGTACAGGCGCTCGAGCGCTAGCGCCAGGGCAGCTTGGTCGCGACCGTAACCCCACACACAAGGCCGACACCCGGGAAAATCCGCCATTGGGAACCCTGGCGCGAACGAGAGCTCTAGATCGTGCCCCTGCTCCAACTGTGCAAGATACTCATAGGTTCCCTTGGCCGGCTCTAACCAAGTGCACCCACTGTTCACCGGGATCAGGAAAGGGAGCGGGTAATGCAGGGTATGCCAGCCGTCGCGTGTCGCCAGCAGGCGGCGCAGCAGATTAGCGGCCCGAGCGCCCGTCGCTGCCATGTCGGTATGCGGGTATTCCCGATAGGCGGTCAGTAGGTCGGCAGCCTCAAGCATGCCTTCGGTCACGTTGGCATGCAGGTCCAGGCTTACCACTATGGGCATGGATGCGCCGACGACGTCACGAATCCGCCTCAGTAGCTCACCCTCGCAGTCGTCAAGATGCTCGGCCACCATGGCACCGTGCAAGTCGAGATATATGGCGTCGAATCCTCCGTGGCGGGTGGCGTCGACGATCTCTCCAGCGATACGCTCGTAAGTTTCCTGGGTGACGTGGGCCGACGGGCTGGCTCCCGCCCAGATCACTGGCAGGAACGTCGCTTCTGATGGCTCGAAGGCCGATAGGAAGCCGCCCAGGGGCATGTTCACGTCACGCAGTTCCAGAAGATCGTCGCCGCGGCACAGCGGTGGGAATGACTCGCCACATGCAAAATTGGTGTAGTCGGCGACGGTTGGTGCGAATGTGTTGGTTTCGTGCTGGAAGCCAGCGATCAGGATTCGGTGCATTGAGAGTCCATAAAGTTGCTTGTTGTTACAACAACCGTAGGTGATCTCTAGTGGGAGATGGTGACCTTAAGTGGGCAAGATTGTTGACCACAGAACAACATTAAGGAGGGATAGCTATTCAAGTAACTGTGGATAGCATATCCCCACAAACTATCTGGACAGGGGACCGGTCAGCCATGCTGACCGCCCCTATGCCGATTCGGTGGTTAGCGAAAATCCGCGTCGACTGGTTTAAGTACCTGATCTAAAGTTTTCGTGTAATATCCATGCCAGGA
>TARA_R110000796_G_scaffold82691_6_pt1 | contig 15460 bp, 17 predicted proteins | sample TARA_R110000796 | Tara Oceans TARA_R110000796 (sample SAMEA4397815) | marine metagenome | biome: Polar Biome; feature: [SRF] surface water layer (ENVO:00010504); material: water (ENVO:00002006), including particulate matter (ENVO:01000060) such as... | depth 5 m
CAGCCCGCACAACCGAATTGACACCACCCGGAAAAAATTCGAGTAACCTGTACCGGTCCACAGAAACACAAGGGTATTACCATGGGCGACGTGGTCCCCTTCCAGAAACCGGCCAAAAAGAAACCCAAAAAGGGCCTGTGCCAGCACGGCTTCCACAAATGGAAAGTGGTCAAGAACACCCGGTTCGACAGCCAGCAGGGCAAACTGGTCACCCGTTACCAGTGCGAGCGCTGTGGCAAACAGAAAGTCGAAGCGCGCTAGGAGATACACCGACATGTTGGAAATGAAAACCGAGTGCGAACACTGCCACGACGCGCTGATCGAGCAGGGCGAAGTCTATATCTGTTCCTACGAATGCACCTTCTGCGTGGACTGCTGCACCGCCCTGGGCGGGCTGTGTCCGAACTGCGGCGGTGAGCTGGTGCGCCGGCCGCGCCGTCCGCAAGGGGCGGAAACCGCGTGAGCGCGGCCGCCGCCGGCGCCGGCCATCAGGTCGATACCGCCAGCGGTTACCGGGTGCCGGTGACCTGGTACGCGGGCGCGCCGGACACACCGACGGTGGTGCTGCTGCCGGCGCTGGGCGTGGCGGCGCGCTTTTACGACAAGCTCGCCGCCACCCTGGCCGGGAGCGGGCTCAATGTGGCGGTGATGGAGCAGCGCGGCCAGGGCGACAGCGCGTTGCGGCCCGGCCGTGGTCAGAACTGGGGCTTCGCCGAGGTGCTCGACAACGACCTGCCGGCGCTGCTGGATTGGGCCGAAGCGCGGCGGCCCGGCGCGCCGCTCCACCTGATGGGCCACAGCCTGGGCGGCCATTTCGCCGCCATCACCGCCGGGCGCTTTGCCGAACGCATCCACGGTTTAATTCTGGTGGCCACCGGCAGCCCCTGGTGGAAAGCGTTCGAAGGCGCGCGCACCCGGCCCGACGCCAAAAGCGTGCGCCGGCTGATCCGGCTGATTCCCGCCGCCGGCCTGCTGCTCGGTTACTTCCCCGGCGAGCGCATCGGCTTCGGCGGCAACGAGGCGCGCGGCGTCATGAACGACTGGCGCACCCTGGCGCAGCACAACCGCTACCAGGCCCGGGGTCTGGACGAAGACCTGGACGCCGCCGTCGCCGCCTATACCGGGCCGGTGCTGGCGGTGCGGCTGGCGGACGACGCCCTGGCCCCGGAAGCGTCAGTGAAAGCGGTGACGGACAAATTCCGCAACGCCCCGCTCCGCCAGCAGGTGATTACCGCCGACCAGCTCGGCGACCGCGCCGATCATTTCCGCTGGGCCCGTCAGGCCCGGCTGGTGGCCGATCTGGTCACGCCCTTTGTTGCCGGCCCGCGATAGCGGTAATCTTGCCCCTTCGCCCGGCAACCACCCGACCGTAACCGTATGGCCCGCCATTCCGCCGTCACCACAACCGTCCCGCCCGGAGCCCGCCCGTGAGCGGCCCCATTCTGATCTTCGATTCCGGGGTCGGCGGCCTGTCCGTGGTCAAGGCGCTGCGCGAGCAAATGCCCGGCGCGCCACTCGCCTACGTGTGCGACAACGCGGCGCTGCCCTACGGCACCAAGGCGGACGCGTGGCTGGTGCGGCGCATCGTCCAGGTGTGCCGGGCGGCGGTGGCCGCCAGCGGCGCCCGGGTGCTGGTGGTGGCCTGCAACACCGCCAGCACCTTGGCGCTGGACGCGCTGCGCGACGCCCTGGCCATCCCGGTGGTGGGCACGGTGCCCGCCATCAAGCCCGCCGCCGCGCTCAGCCGCAGCGGCGTGATCGGCCTGCTGGCCACCTCCGCCACCGTCACTCGCCCCTACACCGACAAGCTGATCCACGACTTCGCCGGCCACTGCACCGTGGTGCGGGTGGCCGCCGACGGTTTGGTGGAGCAGGCCGAGCGGTTGCTTGCCGCTGAGCCGGTGGACGACGCCGTCATCGACGCCGGGCTGGCGCCGCTGTGGCGCGCGCCGACCCTGGACACCGTGGTGCTCGGCTGCACCCACTTCCCGCTGCTGCGCGACCGGCTCGACGCCCGCGCCCCGCGCCCGCTGCAATGGGTGGACTCCGGCAGCGCCATCGCCCGCCGCGTGGCGCAGGTGGCCGGCGCGCCGCTGGAAAGCCAGCCTGAACATCTCGCACCGGCCTGGGCCACCGACCCGCGCCCCGAGGGGCTGACCCACGGTTTCCGCGCCTTCGGTTTTGCCCCGCCGGTCGCTCTGTCGGTACCGCTGCCCCAGCCGGTCTGATCGCTTCCCGGTTGCTCCATCTTGTGCGCAAGGGTGCTTTTAAATACTGTCCAAAAGAACAGTTTTCAGAGTGGAGAGGTATCGTGAAACCAAGAATGAGTTTATTGACGCTCGGTGTGCGGGATCTGGCGCGTTCGGTGCGGTTCTACGAGCAGGGTTTGGGGTTGCCGCGCATGCCGTCGCCGCCGGAAGTGGCGTTCTTTACGCTGAACGGCACCTGGCTGGGCCTCTACGGCCGTCAGGCGATGGCCGAGGAAGCCGGCGTGGCCGATGACGGCGGCGGCTTCGCCGGCTTCACCATCGCCCACAACGTGCATTCGGAGCAGGAGGTGGATCAGGTGCTGGCGCAGGCCGAGGCGGCCGGCGCCACCCTGGTGAAACCCGGGCACAGAGCCCATTGGGGCGGCTACCTGGGCTACTTTTCCGATCCGGACGGCTTCCTCTGGGAGGTGGCCCATAACCCGGAGTTCTGGGTCGGTCCGGAAGACAACTAATCCGCTACCTCAATATCAGTCACGCCGCACGGGGCCGGTCAGCCATTGCTGGATCGCGCCGCGCGTGTCGGCGCTTGTGATGAGGCCCAGGTGGCCGACCCCTTCCAGCACCTTTACTTCGGCGTGGTCGGTGTGCTCGCGGAACAGGGGCGCGTAGGCGTCGCTGTTGAAGCTGCTGTCGGCGCTGCCGGCCAGCACCAGGGTGGGCGCGTTCAGCGCGGCGATGTCGGTGCCGTAGTCGTCGCGCGGGTGCATCGACGTCTGCATACGGTAGCTGTAGGCCAGGGTCTCGGTGCCGTCGCGCACGGCTTCCGGCATGTTGAATTCGATCACGGTGAGGTCGTTCAGGCCGGTGATGCCGACGCCGTTGAGCAGGCCCAGCAGGATCAGCCGGAGTAATTTCGGGTCGGCCCAGTCCGAATTGCTTTCCGCGCTGGTGGGGGCACTGTGATGGATGTAGGGCGCCAGCAGGATGTAGCCGTCCACCGGCACCTGCGGGTCGCCGCCGGCGTGGCGTATCGCCAGGCCGCCGCCGCTGGAATGGCCGGCCAGCAACAACGCCGCCTCGGGGTGCGCCCGGCGCACCAAGCCCAGGAAGTCGTCCAGGTCGTCCTCAAGCTGGCCGATGTAGTCCACGTCGCCGCGCCGCACCGGGTCCGGGCCGTGGCCGCGCAGGTCCGGTGTGTAAACGCGCACGTCGTCGCTTTCCGCCAGGCCGGAGGCCAGCGGTTGCAGGTAGCCGCTGTGGTAGCCGGAGCCGTGCAGCAGCACGATCACCCGCGCCGCGTCGCCGGTGCCGGCATATTCCCGGTAGTGCAAGGGCGTGCCGTCGCGGGCCTGGTACTTGTGCAGCGCCGGCGGCGGTGCGCCGCCGGTGACCTGATCGAAATCCATGCCGCCGTCCTGCTGACTCCAGAGCGGCGTGGCGAGCAAGAGGAGCAGGGCGCCGACCAGTGCCGGCGCCCATGGAGGGGTGCGGCCGGTGCGCCACATAAGAGCCTCGTCGTCGTGCGCCTGATGCCCGCACTGTGCGTTGTCATCGCGGTGGTCGCAAGGCCCGGGCCGTTCAACCCAGGATCATCACCGCCTGGCCGGCATTGATCTGCTGGCCCTCCTGGCGGGCGATGTGCACCACCTTGCCGGCTTCCGGCGCGGCCACTTCGATTTCCATCTTCATGGACTCCAGCACCGCCACCACCTGGCCTTCTTCCACGCGGTCGCCTTCGGCCACGGTGAGCTTCCAGATGTTGCCGGCAGTGGGGGATTCCACCGGAGTGCCTTCCGGCAGGCTGTCCGCTTCCTCGGCGTTCAGGTCCTGCTGGGATTCGAAGTTGATCTGGCCGCTTTCCACCCAGCGTTGCAGTTCTTCGTCGAAGGCTTGGTTGCGGGCGTCGGTGAAGGCGCGGATGTCGGCGTCGTTGTCTTCCAGGAAGCGCTGGTACTCGCCCAGGTTGAAGGTGGTCTCCTCGACCTGGAACGGATAACGGCCCTTGGGGAAGTCGCGGCGGATCCGTTGCAGCTCCTCGGCACTCACTTCATAGAAGCGGATCTGGTCGAAGAAGCGCAGCAGCCAGGGCTGGGTGAACGCCTCGGTGCGGTGGAAGCGGTTCCACATCTGCATGGTGCGGCCCACGAACTGGTAGCCGCCGGGGCCTTCCATGCCGTAGACGCACAGATAGGAGCCGCCGATGCCCACCGAGTTTTCCGCGGTCCAGGTGCGGGCCGGGTTGTACTTGGTGGTCACCAGCCGGTGGCGCGGGTCGTAGGGGGTGGCCACCGGCGCGCCCAGGTAGACGTCGCCCAGGCCCATCACCACATAGCTGGCCTCGAACAGGATCTTCTTCACCTCGTCGATGCTGTCCAGGCCGTTGATGCGACGGATGAACTCGATGTTGCTGGGGCACCAGGGGGCGTCCTTGCGCACCGACTGCATGTATTTCTCGATCGCCAGGCGGCAGGCTTCGTCGTCCCAGCTCAGCGGCAGGTGGACGATGCGCGAGGGCACTTCCAGGTCGTCCTGCTTGTCCAGGGTCAGCTCGGCCCGTTTGAGCATTTCGAGCAGATCCCGGCGCGGCAGCACGGACGGCTCGAAGTGCACCTGCAGGGAGCGGATGCCCGGAGTCAGCTCGAGAATGCCGTCGGGTTTTTCCTCTTCCAGCCACAGCATCAGCGCGTGGGCGCGGAACCGCAGCCGCAGGTCCAGCTCCAGCGGGCCGTATTCCACCAGCAGGTAGCGGTCGCCGGCGGCGCGGTAGACCACCTCCGGGCCGTCTTCCTTTTCTTCCAGCCGGTCCAGGATCGGCGTGGTGACCGGCGCCGCCGCCGGGGAAAGCGTCGGCGCGCTCAGGCCGGCCAGGCAGGCGTCCTGTTCCGCCGCCAGGCGGTCGGCGTCCTCCAGGCTCAGCGGCACGAAGCGCAGGCGGTCGCCGGCCTTGAGCTGGCCCAGTTTCCAGCGGTCCGCCGAGATCACCGTGGCGGGGCACACGAAGCCGCCCAGCGACGGCCCGTCCGGCCCCAGGATCACCGGCATGTCGCCGGTGAAGTCCACCGTGCCCACGGCGTAGGCGTTGTCGTGAATGTTGGACGGGTGCATGCCCGCTTCGCCGCCGTCGCTGCGCGCCCACTCCGGCTTCGGGCCCACCAGGCGGATGCCGGTGCGGCTGGAGTTGTAGTGCACCTGCCAGTCGGCGCTGAAGAAGGTGGCCATGTCGTCGTCGGTGAAAAAGTCCGGCGCGCCGTGGGGGCCGTAAATCACGCGCAGCTCCCAGGTGTCGCCCAGCGCCGGTTTCAGGCTGTCCGGCACCGCCACCGGGGCCGTGTCCGCCGCCGGGGGGCCGAAGTGCAGCACGTCGCCGGTGCGGATGGCGCGCCCGCCGTGGCCGCCGAACTGCCCCAGGGTGAAGGTGCTGCGCGAGCCCAGGTAGGGCTGGCACTGCAGGCCGCCGGCGAGGGTCAGGTAGGCGCGGGCGCCGTCGCCGCGCACCTTGCCCAGCTTGAGGGTCTGGCCGGCGGCGACGGAAACCGCCTGGTAGTTGGGCACCGGCTCGCCGTCCAGGGTGGCGCCCATGTCGGCGCCGGTAAGGGCGATGCGGGTGCCGTGGTTAAAGCGCAGGGTGGGCCCGTTGAGGGTGAACTCCAGGCCGGCGGCGTCCTCGTCGTTGCCCAGCAGGCGGTTGCCGAGGCGGAAGCTGAGCGCGTCGAAGGGGCCGGACGGCGGCACGCCGATCGGCCAGTAGCCGCGCCGGCCCGGGTAGTCCTGCACCGTGGTCAGGGTGCCGCCGGCGAGCACGTCCAGGGTGGTGGGGTGGTAGTCGAAATCGTTCAGGTAGCGGGTGGTCATCTCGCCGTTCTGGAACGCCCGGTCGGCGAGGATCGCCAGCACATAGTCGCGGTTGGTTTCGATGCCCTCCACGCAGGTGTGTTCCAGGGTGCGTTGCAGGGCGGCCAGCGCCGCGTCGCGGTCGTCTTCAAAAACGATCAGCTTGGCCAGCATCGGGTCGTACAGCGGCGAGACCGTCAGGCCCGGTTCGATCCAGTGGTCGATGCGCAGCTTGTGGCCATCGGCCTCGGGAAACTCGGCGGTGGTGAGCAGGCCGGCGCTGGGCTGGAAGTCCTTGTTGGGGTCTTCCGCGTACAGGCGCGCCTGCAGCGCGTGGCCGCGCGGCGTGAGACCCTCGCCCAGGCCCGCCAGCGGCGGCAGCTCGCCGGCGGCCAGCTGCACCATCCAGCGCACCAGGTCGATGCCGAACACCTGCTCGGTGACGCCGTGCTCCACCTGCAGGCGGGTGTTCACCTCCAGAAAGTAGAAACGGTTGCTGTCCTGGTCGAGGATGAATTCCACCGTGCCGGCGTTGCGGTAATCCACCGCCGCCACCAGGCGGCGGGCGGTGTCGTGCAGGGTGGCGCGCACCTCGTCGGGCAGGTTGGGCGCCGGGGTTTCTTCCAGCACTTTCTGGTGGCGGCGCTGGGCGGAGCAGTCCCGCTCGCCCAGGGCCAGTGCGCCGCCGGCGCCGTCGCCGAACACCTGCACTTCGATGTGGCGGGCGCGCTCAATGTATTTTTCCAGAAACACGCCGTCGTTGGAGAAGTTGTTGGCGCTCAGCCGGCGCACGCTGTCCCAGGCTTTTGCCAGGCCGGCGTCGTCGTGGCAGATCTGCATGCCGATGCCGCCGCCGCCGGCGGTGCTTTTGAGCATCACCGGGTAGCCGATCTCGGAGGCGGCTTTGAGCGCCGCCGCCGGGTCATCCAGCAGGCCGGTGCCGGGCAGCAGCGGCACGTCGTTGTCCTCGGCCAGGGCGCGGGCGGTGTGTTTCAGGCCGAAGTCGCGCATCTGTTGCGCGGTGGGCCCGATAAAAGCGATGCCGTTGTTTTCGCACCGCTCGACGAATTCGGGGTTTTCACTGAGAAAGCCGTAGCCGGGGTGCACCGCGTCGATGCCGTGCTCGGCCATCAGCGCGAACAGCTTGTCCTGGTTCAGGTAGGTCTGCGCGGCGTTGCCGTCGCCCAGGTAAAGCGCCTGGTCCGCCAGGGCCACGTGTCGGGATTCGGTGTCCGCGTCGGCGTAGATCGCCACGCTGGTGACGTCCAGATCCTTGAGGGTACGGATGATGCGGGTGGCGATGGCGCCGCGGTTGGCGATCAAAACCTTGTTGAACATGACGTCGGCTCTCTTGCGAGGGCGGGCCGTCCCGCCGTTGTGTTTCCTTGCGCCGGGGTCGTCCCCGGGGGCGTCTTCGGTGAACGCCGTTACCAGATCAGCACTTCAATGGGCGTCGGGTTGTAGCCGTTGCACGGGTTGTTGAGCTGCGGGCAGTTGGAAATCAGCACGGTGGTGTTCATCAGTGCTTTCAGTTCCACGTACTTGCCCGGCGCGGAGATGCCGTCCTCGAAGGTGAGCCCGCCGTCGGCGGTCACCGGCACATTCATAAAGAAATTGATGTTGTGGGTGATGTCCCGTTTGCCGAGGCCGAACTCTTCGTGCTCGTTGACCGCCAACATCCAGCTGTCGCGGCAGGCGTGCATGCAGCGCTTTTCCAGGTCGTAGCGCACGGTGTTGCTCTCGGTGGCGCAGGCGCCGCCCAGGGTGTCGTGCCGGCCGCAGGTGTCGGCGGTGATTTCCAGCATCGGGTTGTTGCGGTTGGAGCGCAGCATCGTGCCGGCGGTGAGGTAGACGTTGCCCTGTTCGCGGATGGTGTCCATGGCGCTGTAACGCTCGGCGCTGTCGTCGGCGTTGAAGAACAGGGTGTCGGCGGCCTGGTTGCCTTCCAGATCCAGGATTCGGACCGTCTCGCCTTTTTTCACCACTTTCAGAAAGTAGTCGCCGGCGGGGACGGTCTCCCGGAAGGTGGCGTCTTCGGGTTTCAGAATGCTTTCTTTGATCATCTTGTCCTCCTTACGGCTCAGGCTTCGTCCAGGTAGTACAGCCGGTTGTTTTCGAAGGCGCGGCCGTTCTCCGGGCGGAAGTTCAGGCAGTAGTCGTCCGCCGTCACCGGGTCGGCCTTGAGCATTTCCACGTGCACCGGCTTCTTCGGGTATTCCGTGGCCGGGTTGAGCGGGTGCGGGCAGGTATGCATCACCACCAGGGTTTCCATCTCGAAACGCAGCGTGACCTGGGCGCCGGGCTTCGCCGCGGACGGGTCGAAGAACATCTTGCCGTCGTCGTCGGTGGCCACCTTGCTGAACAGATTGAGGTTGGCGGCCAGGTCCCGTTCGGTGAGGCCGTACTTGGCCAGCTCGGTGAGGAAGCTGGTGTGGCCGCTCAGGTACCAGTCGTTGTGGTGGTCCTGGTAGCGGTGCTCGCCGTACTTCTCCTTCATCTGTTCCGGATGCAGGTTGCCGCACACGGTGTCGTGCCAGCCGAAGCTGTCCTCGACGATGGAGGCGAACACCCGGCCCATGTCCGAGTACAGGCAGTTGCCGCGGGTGAGCTTGAAGGTGTGCTGGCCCTTGAGGCTGTCCGGGGCGTTGTAGCGCTCCAGCTTTTCCTCCGGGTTGTAGAACAGCATGCCCACGTTGGCGCCGCCTTCCACGTCGGTGAGACGCAGGGCGGTGCCGCGCCGCATCCGGAAGGACCAGTGCGCGCCGCCGGGCAGGGTGTATTGGTAGAGCGGGGTTTGCATGGGGTTGCTCCTCGTTCTCTGGTTACGGGGTCGGTATCAGGCGCCCAGCACCCGGGCGGTGGAATCCACGCTCTGGGTGATCGACTGCAGGGTGCCTTTGTCGCTGTTGCCCACCGGCAGGTCGTAGGTGATACGCGCGCCGTAGCTGCCGGGGGTCTGCGGGTCCAGCCGTTCCTTGTCGAACACCCACATGCGGGTGCCGAGGAAAAAGCCCTCCGCCAGGTCGTGGGTGATCATGAACACGGTCAGGTCCTGTTTGCGCCACAGGTCCAGCACCAGCTCGTGCATGTCCCGGCGGATGCCCGGGTCCAGGGCGCCGAAGGGTTCGTCCAGCAGCAGAATGCGCGGCTTCTTGATCAGCGCCTGGGCCAGCGCCAGGCGTTGCTGCATGCCGCCGGACAGCTCGTGGGGGTATTTGCCCAGGGCGTGGTCCAGCCCCACGGAGGCGAGCATTTCCTCGGCCTGCTCGCGCAGGGCGCGGCGTTTGCCGCCGAACACGCGGCCCAGCCAGCGGCTGCTTTCCAGTTCGTCGGCCAACATCACGTTTTCCACCGCTGTCAGGTGGGGCAGCACGGAATAGCGCTGGAACACGATGCCCCGGGTCTCGTCCGGCTCGTCGGGGATCGGTTTGCCGTCCAGCAGCAGTTGGCCCCGGGTCGGGCTTTCGGTGCCCAGCATCATTTTCAGGAAGGTGGTCTTGCCGCAGCCGGAGGCGCCCACCACGGTGACGAACTCGCCTTCTTCCACCTTGGCGTTCAGGCGCTCCAGGACCACGTCCTGGCCGTACTCCTTCCAAAGATTCTTGATCTCGATGGCAGCCATATCGGTCTCCTTATTGCGCGCCGTGGAACCAGGGGTAGCGCCACTGGGAGTAACGCTTGAGAGCGAAGTCGAGGGCGAACGCCAGGAAAGTGATCCAGGCCACGTAGGGCAGAATCACGTCCATGGCCAGGTAGCGGCGCACCAGAAAGATGCGGTAGCCCAGGCCTTCGGTGGCGGCGATGGCTTCCGCGGCGATCAGGAACAGCCAGGCGGAGCCCAGTGACAGACGCACGGAACTGAGCAGGCGCGGCATGATCTGCGGCCACACCAGCCGGGTGATGATCTGCCAGGTGTTGGCGCCCAGGGTCTGCATCTTGATGATCTGTTCGGTGGGGATTTCCTCCGCCCGCTGCTGCAGATCGCGGATCAGAAAGGGGGTGATGCCGATGATGATCAACATCACCTTGGCCAGCTCGCCGAGCCCGAAAATGATGAACAGGATCGGCAGAATCGCCAGCGGCGGCACCAGCGACATACCGGTGACCAGCGGCGAGATGCCGGCCCGGAACAGCGGCAGCGAGCCGGTGGCGATGCCCACCACCAGGCCGATCAGAGCACTGATCGCCACGCCGATGCCGAGCCGCTGCAGGCTGGCCAGGGTGTCCACCAGCAGGGTGTACTCGCCGCTGCGTTTGCTGGGCTCGAAGGCCATGCGCTCGATGGCGTCGGAGAAGCTGCTCAGGGAAGGCAGCAGTTTGTCGTTGGGGTTCGCGTCCAGTCGTGCGTCGGAGGCGACCAGGTACAACACCGCCAGGATCACGAAGGGCAGCAGCCCGAGGGCCCAGCGGCCCACCGGTCCGGCCTGGCGGTTGATCAGTTTCTTCATGGCGACCTCCTTGGTTACAGGCGATGAGGAATCCAATGACAGGGCGTCACCATGTCCTCCCGGGCTTTTGTCCCGCCGTGTAACCTCCCCGGCGCGCCGGGCGAAGGTCGACCGCTCTCGGACCAGGCATCGGCGTTGCCGACCGGAACCCTAGCGATCCATTGATAGCAAATTGTCGAGTCGTGATGGCAAAACCGGCCATTCGATTCCTGACATCGATACAGCAAAACCGATGCCAGGGTGGCCAAGGTGTTGTTTTGTAAGGGCTGGCGCCCGCAGGCGGGGCGTGACGGGGTCGTTTTGGGGCAGTGGTGTGCGCTTTATTGGTGCCCGGCGCCCCAGGGTGGGGCGCCGGGGTGGGAATCAGGGCTGCTCGATGAAGTCCATCAGGGCTTCCCAGCTCACCAGATCGGCCTCTTTGTCGTAGGCCAGCGGCAGCTCGAACCGTTTGCCGGTTTCGTCCGCCTTGGGGTTGGTGAAACCGTGCTGCACGCCCGGGAAGCTGAGCAGCTGGAACTGGGCGCCGGCCTGGGTGAGCTCTTCCACCAGGGCGCTCACCTGGTCCGCCGGCACCATCGGGTCGGCCTGGCCGGTGGCCACCAGCACGCGGGCGTCGATGTCGCCTTCGCCGGCGCGCTGGTTGGTGCCCAGGGTGCCGTGGAAGCTGGCCACGCCGGCCAGGTCGTTGCCCTTGCGCGCCTGCTCCAGCACCACGCCGCCGCCGAAGCAGTAACCCACCGCGAAGATGCGCTCGTCGTCCACGTACTGCTGATCACGCAGTATGGTTTTGGCGGCGTTGAAGCGCGCGGTCAGTTTTTCCGGTTCCGACAACGCCTGCTCCATGAACGCCTTGGCGTCCTTGGGGTGGCTGGCCACTTGGCCGTCGCCGTACATGTCCACCGCCAGGGCCACATAGCCCTCCTCGGCGAGCAGGCGGGCGCGGTTGCGGGCGTAGTCGTTAAGGCCCCACCATTCGTGCACCACGATCACGCCGGCGGTGGTGCGGTCCAGGTCCTCGTCCATGAACAGCACGCCCTTGCCCAGACCACCGGGCAGTTTCACGGTCTTTTCCGCCACGTCCGCGATGGCGATACCGCTCAGCATCAGCAGGCCCAGCACAATACTCAGTCGTTTCATGGTCGCATCCTTCTTGGTTGGTGGTGATCTCACTCGTCCCACACCCAGCGCAACGGTTCGCCGAAATCGTCATAGATCAGTTTGCGCCGTGGCCGGCGCTTGTGCGTGGGGCGGGTGGTTTTGCGTTTGCGCGCGTCAATCGCCGCCGCCACCGCTGAAATGTCCGTGCGGGTGGCGCGTGGCGCCTGGGAAAACGGAAAAGCACGCTTTCCCTGGGGCTGCGCCGGGTCATTGCCGGAAACGCCGTGCGGCACTTCCTTAATGCGTCCGCCGTGGGAGAGGAAACGCTCCATATCCCGTTGCAGGCGCCGGCGCTGCTGTTCCTTACTATTGCGGACTTTCATCGGGTCGGGGGGATCGGGCAAGTAGCCTTCCACCATAGCAGTGCAAGGCAGGGGCGAGAAGACGCCGGGCCCCGATGGGCCTAAAAGGTATAGACAGTGGCGCCGGCGACATCGGGAAGGGGCAGGCCCTGGTTGGCGCGGATGCCGGTGGGAACATTCCGGCCGGAGGGCCAACTGTCCTGGGACTCGGTTTCTTCATCGGCGGCGTCCAGGGAGGGCAGCCGCGGCGGCTCGCCGGCGCTTGCCATGCCCGCCACCAGCATAAGCAGCCCCAGCACTGAATATCGGATCATAACCACCTCCCCCTTGATGTGTGCGGGAATAGTGGTCGGCGCCGGGTCAAGGCGGCGCGAAGGCGGCCGCCGCCGGCGTTTTCAGCGGGGTCGCCTCGCGCCCGGGGAGGCTTACAGGCCCTTGCCGAGGGTCTCCGAAGGTGCGGGCGTGTCGCCGGCGCGCAGCGGGTTGCAGTTCTTGATCACCACCTTGCCTTCCAGCACGTTACCCCGTGAATATTCCTGGAAGATGCAGCGGTTGGTCTCCGGGTCGTAGTTTTCGATCCACAGGTTGTCGCCTTTCCAGGTGGCCGCCACGTGCTGGTGCCCTTCTTCCACGGTCACGTTCATGGTGCCGCCAAGGCGCTTGACGAAAATCTGTTCCAGCCAAAAATAGTAGAGCAGGGTGCTGAGCAGCCAGATCACCACGGCGGTGATGAGCGCCGGTTTCCACTTGCCCATGCGGACGCCGATGCCGAACAGGGCCAGGAAGATAGCGGCCGCCACCAGCAGCCAATAAAGGTAGGTGATCATGCGAAGCTCCTTGTTTCAGGCTATTGTTGTTTCAATGCGAAGATATCCATTGATGATAGCAACTCCCGGGAAAACAGGTGTAAAACCGTGAAACAGAGCACGGCGCCGGCGGCCGGCGACTGGTGGGTGTACATGCTGCGCTGCGCCGACGGCTCCCTGTACACCGGCGTCACCACCGACGTGCTGCGCCGCTGGCAGGAACACAACGACGGCCCGCGCGGCGCCCGCTACACCCGCGCCCGGCGGCCGGTGGCCCTGGTGATGTGCGTGGCGGTGCCCGGGCGGGCCGCCGCCGGCCGCCTGGAGGTGCGCCTCAAGGCCCTGTCCCGCCCGCGCAAGGAAAAACTGATTCAGGCGGTCACCGGGGTTTCGGTTGCTAATCCACCGGGGAATTGCTTGACTGCGTCCACTTCTGAATTGGAGAACCCGGAATGAACTTTTGGCGTGCTTTCATGCTGATGTGGCTGGCGGTATCGCTGGCCGGCTGCGGCATCAACAATATTCCCACCTACGACGAGCAGGTGAAGGCCGCCTGGTCCCAGGTGCAGAACCAGTACCAGCGCCGCGCCGACCTGGTGCCCAATCTGGTCAACACCGTGCAGGGCTTCGCCGACCAGGAGCGCGAAGTGCTGGTGGAGGTCACCGAGGCCCGCTCCAAGGTGGGCTCGATTCAAATGGACGAGAGCATTCTCGACGACCCGCAGAAATTCCAGCAGTTCGAGCAGGCGCAGAGCCAGCTCGGCTCCGCGCTGCAGCGGTTGATGGTGGTGGTGGAGCGTTACCCGGACCTGAAATCCAACCAGAACTTCCTGACCCTGCAGGCTCAGCTGGAAGGCACCGAGAATCGCATCGCGGTGGCGCGCCGGGATTACATCCAGGCGGTGCAGCAGTACAACACCGAGATCCGCACCTTCCCGGGCCGCCTCTGGCACAGCGTGCTGTACAGCGAACTGGAACAGCGCGAAAACTTCGAAGCCACCACGGAGAACGCCGACCAGGCGCCCTCCGTTAACTTCGAATGAGTACCGCGCTGACCCCCAACCGTCTCGGCGCCGCGCTGCGGCTCGGCGCCCTGCTGATGCTGGCGGCGCTGGCGCTGCCGGTGTCCGCCGCCCCGGACTTCCCGGAACTCACCGGCCGCGTGGTCGACAACGCCGAGCTGCTGTCGCCGGCCCAGGAACAGGCGCTCACCGAGCGGCTGGCCGCCGAAGAGCAACAAAGCTCCAACCAGATCGTGGTGGTCACCCTGGCGGACCTGCAGGGCTATGACATCGCCGATTACGGCGTGCGGCTGGGCCGCGAGTGGGGCATCGGCCAGGAGGGCACCGACAACGGCGCCCTGCTGATCATCGCGCCCAACGAGCGCAAGGTGCGTATCGAAGTGGGCTACGGCCTGGAAGGGGCGCTCACCGACGCCACCTCTTCCAGCATCATCCGCAACGACATCCAGCCCGCCTTCCGGCAAGGGGATTTCGCCGGCGGCATCAACGCGGCCCTCACCTCGATCTTCGCCGCCATCCAGGGCGAGTATCAGGCCCCGGCCGGCGGCGGCGACGCCGACCGGAAAGAAGCGTCCAGCCTGCAGGCGCTGCTCTACCTGATCGGCCTGGTGGTGTTCACCTTCTTTCTGTCGTTCGGTGGCCTGGGCCGTAAAGGCGGCCGCCGCGGCGCCGCTGGCCTGATGTTCCTGCCCATGGGCATGGGCGGCTTCGGCGGCGGAGGCGGCGGTGGTTTCGGTGGCGGCGGCTTCGGCGGCGGCGGTGGCGGTTTCGGAGGCGGTGGCGCCTCGGGAGGTTGGTAATGTTATTGAATGAAGAGAACCAGAAACGGGTCGCCCGGGCGATTGCCGCCATTGAAAGAGACACCGATGCCGAGGTGGTCACCGTGCTGGCCCGCCAGGCCGACGACTACCGCTACATCCCGATGATGTGGGCGGCGCTGCTGTCGCTGCTGGTGCCCCTGGCGCTGGCGTTCATGCCGGTGGGCCTGGACGCCCTGGAAACCCTGCTCGCCCAGTGGACCGTGCTGGTGGTGCTGGCGGTGCTGTTCCGCTGGCCGCCGCTGATGATGAAGCTGGTGCCCAAGCGCGTGAAGCACTGGCGCGCCGCCAACCTGGCCCGGCGCACCTTCCTCGACCAGGGCCTGCACCACACCCGTGGCGGCCACGGCGTGCTGATCTTCGTCAGCGAAGCGGAGCACTACGTGGAGATTCTCGTCGACCGGGGCGTGGCCCAGCATGTGCCGGACGAAACCTGGAAGAAGATCGTCGACACCTTCACCGCCCACGTCCAGCAGGGCGAGGTGCTCAACGGCTTCCTGGAGTGCATCGCCTCCTGCGGCGACCAGCTCATTATCAAGGTGCCCGCCACCGAAAAGAAAAACGAGCTGCCCAATCACCTGGTTATCCTTTAACCGGCTGCCCCTAACCGGGCATCCTGGTGCGGGTGGGCCTTGTGGGAGCTGGCCCCGTCCGCGAAAGGGAGCGAAGCTCCCGGCAGGATCCCAGAGATGTCTGACAGCAGCACCATCAGCCTCTCTGGGATCCAGCCGGCCGGCAAGCCGGCCTTTCGCTTGCAAGGCAAGCTCCTACAATCCGAGCTTCGTAGAAAGGTCCGGGCGCTCTCTCTGAAGGGGTGGGGCTGACCCGTGGCGGTTCCGCTGCCAAGTGAGCGGGGCAATGGTGG
>TARA_R110000796_G_scaffold8843_54_pt1 | contig 15393 bp, 12 predicted proteins | sample TARA_R110000796 | Tara Oceans TARA_R110000796 (sample SAMEA4397815) | marine metagenome | biome: Polar Biome; feature: [SRF] surface water layer (ENVO:00010504); material: water (ENVO:00002006), including particulate matter (ENVO:01000060) such as... | depth 5 m
GCCCGATCCGCGTATCTACCAGATGATGTGCGATGCGCTGGACGTCGAACCGGCACAATGTATCTATCTCGATGATCTCGGGATCAACTGCAAACCGGCAGCAGCGCTCGGCATGGCAGCAATCAAGGTGTCGGCCGAGCAGCAGGCACTCGACGATCTTGGCACTCTGCTGGACATGCGATTGCCCTAATGCTTTGTGGCTGTTCGGTTTAACCTGTAATATTTATGTCATCAATGAGTCGTCGAATGGTCGTGGAATCGCTATAGCGCGACGGGATTGCAAGGTTGCGGGGATTCGTGGGAAACAGCTTTTCGGACAGATTTGGCAACTTGGCCCGCTGGTATAACCAGAGGGGTCCTTATCCTGTTCTGTTCGCCATATTGGCTGTTCTGCTTCTGGTTCAGGCAGTTCGCCTGATCTGGCTGGTGCTGACCCCGCTGGGCCCTGTCGGCGACTATCGCGCCAATGATGTGCAAATCCTGTCACCGCAATCGCGTCTGACCCTGTTCAGCAGCTTCGATCCGTTTTTCCGCAGCGATGCGGCACAGAGCGCCAATGTGGTGACGTCGTTGCAACTGACGCTCTTTGGCATCCGGATGAACGAGGCCTCGGGACTGGGTTCGGCCATTCTGGCGGGACCGGACGGGGTGCAGACAAATTATGTCGTGGGCGAAGAAATTATGTCCGGTGTCACGCTGAGCAGCGTTGAGTTCGACCATGTGATCATCGATCGGGGCGGGGTTCGCGAAAGCCTGTATCTCGACCAGTCGATACCGGCGCAAACGGTGGGCACGGACGATCCGGTTGCGCCTGCGTCCCTGACCACAGGCGGCAATGAAATTCCCGGTGTCGCATCGCTGGCACCGCGCAACGATCAGGGCCGGGTGACCGGCATCGTAATGTCTCCCCTGGGAGATGGCGCTCAGTTCAACAGCGCCGGTTTTCGCAACGGCGATATCATCGTGTCGATCAACGGCAATCCGGTCGGTTCGACCGGCGATATCGAAGCGTTGAAAAGTCAAATCCGGCCGGGCACGCGCCTGTCGGTCGAAGTAGAGCGCGGAGCCGATACAGTTCCGATAGCAGTCAATCTGGGAGCCCCTTAATGCGTAGCTTTTTCACCCGGATCATGGCGGTCCTTGCGCTTTGTGCGAGCCTGTCGGCTGCGCCCGCGTCGGCCCAGCATACGCTCAATGTCCGCGATGCCGACATTCGCGCTTTCGTACAGGACGCGGCAAAGGTCACTGGCCGTACCTTCATTCTCGACAGCCGGGTGCAGGGCAAGGTTTCGGTGGTCACCGACCGTCCGCTCAGCCGTTCGGAATATTTCGAGATATTTCTCTCTACCCTGCGCGCCAATAATCTGGTCGCGATTCCGACGACCCGTGGTGCCTATCGCATCCAGCCCGCCGATGGCGCGGCTTCGCAGCCGACCCGGATCGGTTCGCGTGGCGCCGAGGGCAACCAGATGGTGACCGAGGTCGTCCGGCTCAAATCGATTGTTGCGTCCGAGGCGCTGGAAACATTGCGACCATTGGTCAGCAAGCAGGGCTCGATTACCGCCAACCGCAACGCCAACAGTCTGGTCATCGTCGACTATGCCGACAATATCAGGCGGATTCGCAGTCTGGTCGGAGAGATAGACCGCGACAGCGCCGCGAGCACGATCATCACTCTGAAGAACGCCGGTGCCCGCGAAATCGCAACCTCGCTGCAGGCGCTGGCTGCACAGGGCGGTGGCGAAGGCCTGCGCGCGCCGGTGACCGTTGTGCCGATCGACAGCAGCAACAGCGTCGCTCTGCGCGGTGATCCCGGTGCGGTGACGCGCTTTGCGCAAATGGCACGGGAACTGGACAAAGGCGCGGAATCGGGAACCGAGATACGGGTCCACCGGCTGGACTATGCCAATGCCGAGCATCTTTTGCCGGTGATCGAGAGCCTGCTGGGAAACAAAGGGACAAGCGGCGGTTCGGCGACGGTTACGCCAGCTGGCGGCGGTGAAGGCGCGGCAGCACCGGCTGCTGTCAGCAACGGCGGCAATGGCATTGCCAGCCGTGGTCCGTCGATCGTAACCCGTCTGGAAGGAACCAACGCGATCATTGTCGCTGCCAATCCCGACGTCCAGCGGATGATCGGCGAAGTGATCCGCCAGCTGGATACGCGGCAGGAGCAGGTGGTGGTCGAAGCGATCATCGTCGAGATTTCGGAGTCTCTGGCTCGCGAACTGGGCGTGCAATGGCTGGTCGGCGGCGAGAATGTACCCTTTGCCGTGACCAATTTCTCCAATGCCTCGCCCAATATTGTCGACGTTGCCGGCGGATTGCTCGCCGACCAGTTTGACACGACCACGACCACGACCACCGATACTGCGACAACGGTGACGACAAACAGCTCGGTCGGCGATGCATTGCGGCAGAATGCGGCGGATTCTGTACTTGCTGCACGTGGCGGTTTTGGCGGCTTTGCTACCAGCCTGGGGGGTAGCGCCATATTGGGCGCGATCATCAATGCGATCCAGTCGGACACCGACAGCAACGTGCTGTCGACGCCTTCGCTGACCGTGAACAACAACCTCAAGGGCAGTATCTTGTTCGGACAGGAAATTCCGGTGTCGACCGGTGAAGCGCTGTCCGGCAATTTCGACAATGCGTTTCGCACGATCCAGCGGCAGAATGTCGGGATCGAGCTGGAAGTGACCCCGCAGATCAATGCCGGCAACGAGGTGCGGATGGAATTACGCCAGCAGGTCAGCTCGATCGCCGGTCCGGTTTCCGACGATTTCAACGAGCTGATCATCAACAAACGCGAAATCAACACCACGGTCACGGTCGGCAATGGCGAGATTATCGCGCTCGGCGGTCTGCTCGACGACAATGAACGGCGCACGATCCAGAAAATCCCGTTTCTCGGTGATATTCCAGTCATCGGAGAATTGTTCAAATCGCGCGGCCGATCGCGGGTCAAAACCAATTTGATGGTCTTCATTCGCCCGACGATCCTGAAAGATCCGAACGATGCACGGCGTTTCTCGAGTGCGCGCTATGGGTATATCCGTGATCGCCAGCTTGCCCGCACTCCGGACGAGGAGCCGTCGATTGACGCTCTGGTACGCGATTATCTCGGCACCGTGCCGCCGTCGGCCGAAACGCGTCCGGATGACCAGATCATTTATGCCCCGGGCGAAATGCCTGCGGTCAGGGACAGCGGCATGATCGAGCAGGCTCCTTTGCCAGCGAGCGGGACCAGCGGGAAGCGATGATGAAGATCGCTCGGGGAACAGAAGCGGTGGTCTCCGAAGCGGATGGCGGGGCGCTTATGTCGGTGGCTATCAAGGACCTGCCTTATGCTTATGCCCGCGATCATGGTCTGCTGATACAGGATCGCAGCGGTGAACGGCTGTCGCTCGCGATGCGCGAGGGTTCCGATCCGTCTGCCTTGCTCGAGGTGCGCCGTTATCTGGCGATGCCCTTTGACGTGGAACGGGTCGACGGTCCGGCGTTCGAGAAATTGCTCAGCGCCCATTATGCGATGGACGGCTCTGCTGCCGCCATGGCCGGTGATATGGCGCTGGCGGGCGAGGGGCTGGATGATATTGCCGGCGATATTCCGAGCGCCGAGGATCTGCTCGACAGCGCCGATGATGCGCCGACGATCCGGCTGATCAACGGGATTATCGCCGAAGCCGCGAGGCAGGGCGCTTCGGACATTCATATCGAACCCTATGAGACGGGTCTGGTGGTGCGGATGCGGGTCGATGGCGTGCTGACTGAAAAACTGCGTATGCCGCCGCATGTTGCCGGTGTGATCGTCAACCGTATCAAGGTGATGGCGCGGCTCGATATAGCCGAACGCCGGATTCCGCAGGATGGCCGGATCAGCCTGACGCTGGGTGGGAAATTACTCGATGTGCGTGTTTCGACGCTGCCGAACCGGGCCAGCGAACGGGTCGTGATGCGGATTCTCGACAAGGAAAGCGCAGGGATATCGCTCGATCTGCTTGGCATGTCGCCAAGCACCCACGCGATCCTGACCGATGCGCTTTCGGAACCCAATGGTATCATCCTGGTCACTGGCCCAACCGGATCGGGCAAGACCACCACGCTTTATGCCGGGCTCAAGCAGCTCAACGACGGCAGCCGCAATATCCTGACCGTCGAGGATCCGGTCGAATATGCGATCGAGGGCATTGGCCAGACGCAGGTGAACGCGAAGGTAGGCCTGACCTTTGCCGCCGGTCTGCGCGCCATCCTGCGGCAAGACCCCGACGTCGTGATGATCGGCGAGATACGCGACCGCGAGACAGCGGAGATTGCGGTGCAGGCCAGCCTCACCGGCCATCTCGTGCTCTCGACAGTGCACACCAATGACGCGGTCGGAGCAATTACCAGAATGCGCGACATGAAGGTGGAGCCGTTTCTGCTCGCCTCGACCTTGCGCGCGGTTATCGCCCAGCGTCTTGTCCGCCAGCTATGTGAGCATTGTCGTACGCCGTTTCCAGTTGATGGCAGCCTGGCCTCACTGCTCGGTTTCGACAATGGCACGGTAGTTTACCGCGAGACCGGCTGCGAACATTGCAACCAGACCGGCTTTCAAGGACGCATTGGCGTGTTCGAGGCGATCCGCATCGACGACACGTTGCGCAAGCTGATCAACGACGGTGGCGACGAGGCCGCGATCAGTGCCCATGCGTTCCGTAACCAGCCGCATCTGGGCGTCGCCGCGAGAGCGCTTGTCCGCGAAGGACTGACCACGGCCGAAGAGGCAATCCGCATCTCCAGGCGCGAAAGCGAAGCGGTCGATGCCTGAATTTGCCTATACCGCAATCGACCCCAAGGGCCGGGAGAAGACCGGGCGGCTGGCCGCCGCCAGCGATGATGCTGCGCGGGCGAAGCTGACCGAGCGCAATTTCTATGTCGTCAAGATGGAGGCGGCGCAGGGCAAGAAGGGCAAGCAGGCCAAGGAATCTGCCGGACTGTTCGGTCCGAAAAAGCTGACAACAAAAGAACTCACATTATTCACGCGGCAATTATCCTCGCTGGTGCAAGTCAGCCCGCTCGAGGAAGCGCTGCGGCTGATCGGCAACCAGAATGAAAAACCGCATGTGCAGCAGCGGATTGGGACGGTGCACGGCGGGGTGATCGAGGGGCAGCGATTGTCGGAGGCCATGCGGCGCGAACCGAAAAGCTTTCCGCCGCTCTACCGGGCGATGATCGCCGCCGGGGAAAGCTCCGGCACTTTGCCCGATATTACCGAAAGACTGGCGGACTTGCTCGAGCGACAGGCCGAATTGCGCGGAAAATTGATCGGCACATTGGCCTATCCGGCGGTGCTGGCTCTGGTCTCGGTCGTCGTCGTCGCGCTACTGATGATCGCGGTTGTGCCCAAGGTGGTCGAGCAGTTTGACGATGTGAACCAGCAACTACCGATGGTGACGCGGCTCGTCATCGGGATTTCCAGCTTTCTTGCGGACTGGTGGTGGGCGATTGCTATTGTGATCGGACTGGCCTTGTTGCTCGGATGGCGTGCGCTCAAGGAACCGCAACTCAAATATCGCTTTGACGGTTTCCTGCTGCGCCTGCCATTTGTCGGCCGTTTGCTGCGCGATTTGCACGCGGCGCGTCTGGCGCGGACCCTGTCGACCATGGTGGCCAGCCGCCTGCCGATTATCGAGGGATTGCGGCTGACCACCGAAACGATCCACAACAGCGTGCTGCGTAAGGCTTCGGAAGATATGGTGGAAGCGATAAGAGGCGGCGGCAGCCTGTCGACGGCGCTCAAAAATACCGGCGTGTTTCCGCCGATGCTGGTCTATATGACCTCCAGCGGCGAAGCATCGGGGCAGCTGGACGACATGCTGGCGCGGGCGGCGGGTTATCTGGAACGGGAATTTGACAATTTCAGCTCAACCGCCTTGTCCTTGCTCGAACCAATCATCATTGTGGCGCTCGGCGGACTGGTCGCGGTGGTGATATTGGCGATATTATTACCGATCCTGCAGCTTCAGAATCTTGCCGGACTATAGGGCCGGAAAAAGGAATGATCATGACGACAGAAATTGAAAACCCAGAAACGGCTTCGGCTCCGGAAGGCAAAAAGCAGAAAAAGCGCAACGGCTTCACGCTGGTCGAACTGATGGTGGTGATCTTCATCCTCGGCCTGCTGACGACGATTGTCGTGATCAATGTATTGCCCAGTCAGGACCGCGCGATGGTCCAGAAGGCGCGCGCAGATATTGCGACGCTCGGCCAGGCGCTGGAAATGTACCGGCTCGACAATCTGGCCTATCCCGGTTCGTCCGACGGGCTGCAGTCCCTGATCGCTCCTCCGGCATCGCTGGCGACTACCGCTCGCTACCGGCAGGGGGGCTATATCAAGAAACTGCCCGACGATCCGTGGGGACGGCCTTATCAATATGACAATCCGGGCCGTAATGGCCCCGGTTTTGATCTCTACTCGCTGGGTGCCGACGGCGCGCCGGGCGGCGATGATGACAATGCCGATATTTACGCTGAATAAGAACAGCAGCGCGTGAACCCGAATCTTCTCCTGATTGCCTTTCCGGCTGCCGATGATGAAGCGCTCTATTGGTGGCGCGTCGCCGATGGCGCAGTGCTGGCAGCGGGATGCGATCCCGATCCCCGGGTTGCGTCGCAGACTGGTGGGCTGGACGAGGCGCAGGCCGATATTCGCGTCGTCGCGCTAGTCGCGTCGTATCTGACCACGATCATGGCGCATGAAACGATGAGCGACGTGACCGACAATCAGGCGCTTGCCGCTGCGGGTATCGCGGCGAAAGCCAATAGTCTGGACAGCGCAAATCTTCACATCGTCTCGACGATGATTGATACGGGGGATAGCGCAGGCGCGGTGGTCACGGCGTCGGTCGGACGGGATATATTATCTGCCGGGCTGGTACGCTTGCAGGCGCTGGAACTGGATCCGGATGCGATTCTTCCGTCGGGCTGGTTGCTGCCCGTCACCCCAGAAGGTGCTGTATCAGCAGATTTCGGATTCGATCAGGTGGTTCGCGCGGATAATCTCATTGCCACCGATGATCCGGCTTTGCGGGAAATTCTATTTGCCGACCAGGTCATTACGCCGATTGCCGGTGACGCATTTGACGCGATGCTGGCCGGTGCGTCCGGGAAATCCGATCTGAATTTTCGCAGCGGGCCGTTTGCTAAAAAGACCCAGCGCGCGATGGATGCAAAGCAAAAGCGCCGGCTCGGCTGGATGGCGGCGGCGCTGGTCGTCGTTTCGCTGGCGGTTCCACTGGTGCAACTGGCGAAATATCATTGGGCGGCCAGCGCAGCAGACGAGGCTGCTCTGGTCAGTGCCGCTCCCGTCGTTGGCGAACAGGAGAATCCGGACAGCGCCGAACGCGCGCTGGACCAGCGGCTGGTAGCCGAAAATCGCGGCAATATCATGTTCCCGGTTCCGGCGTCGGCGCTCTATTCCGCGCTGCAACAGGTCCCGAATGTATCGATAAGCCGGATGGCTTATGGCGAGAACGGGATCCTGTCGGCGACATTGTCCGCGGTCCGTAACGAGGATATCAATCCGGCCCTGCTGGCGATGCAGGAAGCGGGTTTCCTCATCACCGCAACCCCGCGCACCGATGCCACGGGATCAGCACAAGCGGATATTACGGTGAGGGCACCATGATCGACAATGCAAGAAACTGGTTTGTCGGACTCAGCCAGAGGGAGAGGGTCCTAGTCGGGGTTGCCGGCCTGCTACTGGCCGGACTGGTCGGCTATTATGGCATCGCACGGCCGATGCTCGGTGCGATGACCGCTGCAGAAGAACGCTATGTCGACGCGGTCGAGCAGCAGGCGCGGATCGAGTCCAAAGTGGCTGCGCTTCAGCAGCCGGTCGACGGGACGACGGTCAAGTTCAGCGGCGCGATCGATACTTTCGTCAGCCAGAGCGCGGGTGAAACCGGGATTGCGGTCGGCTCTGTCGTTCCGCAGTCGGGCAACCGGGTCAACATGGTAGTGGAATCGGCCAAGCCGACAGCGCTATTCGGCTGGCTGGCACGGATCGAACGGGAGGGAATTGCGGTCGAAGCGCTCAACGTCAATCCGGCAGGCAATGGCGCGGTCTCCGCGACAATCACCTTGCGATCACATTAGCGGAACGCTTCGCTTCCTGTCACTCGGCCGGTTCTATATGATGCTGCTTATCCTTGGCGGGGAACATTATGCCGCCATCGTCAGCCGACATGACTTCTGGCTCGGCCAGACCGGGGATTGCGACTTTCGCTTTTTTCTGGACCCATTCGCCCTTTTCGTTGCGAATATAGGCAGGCGCCCGCTGGACGTTCCAGACCAGGCCCATTTTTTCCCATAGATAGATGATCTGGCCGTTGAGATCGAATTCCCACCAGGCCACTTGCGATGATGCCGCGCGCGGGTGCTGGTGATGGTTGTTGTGCCATCCGTCGCCAAAGGTCATCCACGCCATGAACCAGTTGTTCCGTGAACCGTCCTTGGTCTTGAACCGCTGCGAGCCGAAGACATGGCCGATGCTGTTCACGCCCATGACGAAATTCAGGAAGAAGAAGTTGCGGAAAAAGCCGCCGATCAGAATGGTACCGATGATATATTCCGGTCCGCCAAAGGCCAGCGCCCAGAGAGCCGGCAGGATGATGCTCGAGAAGATTGCGATCGACCAGCGATGCTTGTGGCACCACAAGACCTGCGGATCGTCGATCAGGCCTTTGCCATAGACGCGCATGTCGGAGGTCGTATTGTCGAACAGCCAGCCAAAATGGGCGATGCCCAGGCCTTTCCAGACCGGCATTTTCTTGCCATGGCCGTCGACATAGGGGCTATGGACGTCACCGACATCATCGGAAAAAGCGTGATGGCGGCGATGGTCGGCTGCCCACTTCAACACCGAAGCCTGGCAGGCCATTTGCGCCATGATGCCCATGGCGAGACGCATTTTTGGTCCCGCTTCGAAGGCGCGGTGAGTGAAATAGCGGTGATAGCCGATGCCGACGCCCATGTTGATCAGGGCGAAACCGAACAGAAAGGCAGACCATTCTACCCAGCCGGTGGAATGGAAGATGGTCCAATAAAGGGCCCCGAGCGAACCGATGACCATCGAGGAAAGCAATATGCCATATTCGATGCGCTTAGCCCGAGCGGCCGGTCCGCCAATGATGACGCCATGCTGGGGATGCTGTTCCGACGGTGTGTAATCATCGGGTTGAATGTCGCTAAATGCCGTCGCCATCGCCAAAATTCCTCGAAACCTAACTCGGGAATGCAGGTTATAGGCTATTCACTATGATTACAATTGTCTTAACCATTCTGCTGGCCATCGGCTGGAATCATACAATCCGGTGCATACTGAAAGGTTCTCCATTTCATCGGGCAAGCCTCGATCAGCAAACGGGCGTCAGGATCTTCTAGTAGTCGTTGGGGCGATTCCGTCCGCTTCGGTTGAGTTTCGGTGAAGAGCGCGGGCGTTCGGCACGGGCTGGCCGGGATGTCTCTGCGGGCCTTGCAGCAGGTTCGGCGCGGGTTTGTGGTTGCTCGACCGCCCTTGTCGGTCGTCGACCGGACGTTCCCGTCCGGTCACCGCGATCGCGAGTCGGGGCTGCTTGGCCATTTTGGTCCGGTCGCGTTGTTGCTGGACGTTCGCCGCGGCCATTGTGCGTGCCTATATTGTCACTGCGATTGCTGCGCCGTTGATCCCGCGCACCGTCGCGACGATCGTCTTGCCGGTGGCGTCGATCGGCGCGCCGCTGCGGGTTCACATTGCGGTCTCTGACGTGATGCCCGCCATATACGGCCCGTTCTCTGGCCCAGTGGCGCCGGTGATTGTCACGCATCGCATGGCGTCTGCCGCCGCGATCGAAGATGTAGATGCCATAGCCGGGATAATAATATTGATCATACCAGCCGCCGCCGAAGCCGATATTGGCAAAGCCATAGCCGGAATCGCACGCATAATAATCGTCGAACGGCGCATAAGGATCGCAATCATAGCCATTATTGACATAGCCGTCGCCATAATAGCCGCCGCTGCCATACATACAGCCGCCCAGACTGAGTAGCGCACCAGCTGCCACAGCGGACTTCAGGACCCGGGCCATCGTAAATTGTATCATGATTCTTTCCCTCGAAACCGCCCCTGACGGCACCAGACGTGCCGGGTCGCGATTCTGCTTTATCGTTATCACCGCTATCATGTTGCGATTGAATAATCGATGAATGGAGAGCCTTGCTGACATTGATGAAAGTAGCTATCATCGGATTCAAATATCAGTTCAGGAGCACTCCCGTGGCTACAATCGCAACAAAACCGCATGGATATCCCTTTCAGGAATCGGCTAACCCGCATTGGGTGAAGCGGCCTGGCGAGGAAGAGCTGGCGCATATTCCCGGCGAGAAAGGCTTGCCGTTTCTGGGTTGCACGCTGGATCTGCTCAAGGATCCTGCCGGATTTGGACGCCGGATGTTCGAGCAATATGGCTCGGTCTACCGCGCCTTCAGTTTCGGCGGATGGTCGGTCAACATGCTCGGTGCCGATGCCGCGGAATTGATTCTGTTCAACAAGGACAAGATATTCTCGAGCGAACAGGGGTGGGGTCCGATCCTCAACAATCTGTTCCCGCGCGGTTTGATGCTGATGGATTTTGATCGCCATCGGGCGGATCGCAAGGCGCTTTCGGTCGCTTTCAAACCCGGACCGATGAAGCATCACTGTCAGGTGCTGGGCGAGGGTATATTGCAACGCGTAGCCGACTGGGGCGGGACTGAATTCAATTTTTACCCGGCGATCAAGTCGCTCTCGCTCGATACCGCCGCCAGCGCGATTCTCGGCATCCCCTGGGGGCCGGAAGCCGACAAGATCAACAAGGCCTTTGTCGACGAAGTCCAAGCATCTGTCGGGGTAGCGCGCAAGCCTCTTCCCTTTACCAAGATGTGGAAGGGCGTGAAGGCGCGCGAATATCTGCTCGAATATTTCACGCCGCAGGTGAAAGCGCGTCGCGCCAAGGGTGGCGAGGATATCTTCACCCAGATCTGTCTGGCGACCCATGAAAATGGCGAACTGCTGACCGAGGGCGAAGTCGTCGATCATATGAATTTTCTGATGATGGCGGCGCATGATACGATTACCTCGTCGGCGACCAGCCTGATCTATCTGCTTGCCAAACATCCCGAGTGGCAGGACAAGATTCGCGAAGAATGTCTGTCGGTGGCGCCTGCCGGAACGGCGCTGTCAATGGAACAACTGGGCAAGCTCGAACTGACCGAAATGGCGTTCAAGGAAGCGCTGCGGCTGATCCCGCCGGTTCCGTCGATGCCACGCCGGGCGGTCAAGGACTTTACCTTCCGCAATTACACCATTCCAGCCGGCACAACTGTCGGGGTCAGTCCCAGCTTTGTCCACAAGATGGAAAAACACTGGCCCGAACCGGAGAAATTCGATCCCTTGCGTTTCACACCGGAAAATTCGGTCGGTCGTCACAAATATGCCTGGGTGCCTTTCGGTGGCGGCGCACATATGTGTCTCGGTCTGCATTTCGCTTATATGCAAATCAAGATTTTGATGCACGCGATGCTGACCCAGAACCGCGTTGTGCTGCAGGGTGGGCCGGATTATGAACCGAAATGGCAGGTTTTCCCGATCCCGCAGCCGAAAGACGGGTTGCCGGTCCGGCTTGAACGGCTCTAGCGGCCCTATATCCGAACGTCGGGGGCCCGATTTTCGGCGATCGCGGCACCGCCGCATATTTATCTGTTGAAGCTCGCTTATAACGGATGTTGCCGATGAAAACCGGCAGCAGAATGGGCCGACAGGAGGCCGATGCTATTGGGAGTAAGTGTAAGCTTCCTCTCATAAGGGAAAAGAATTTCACCGCCTGGCGGCGGATGCTGCCCGTGAAAACCGGTGGCGTGTTTTCTCGGGGGGCAAGTTTCACGGATCGATGGGGACCAGAATTGGCCGAAAGAGGCCATACTGTCGCAAATAAGTGTAAACCTTCTCTCATGAAGAACCAGGTTTTCACTGCTTGGTGACTGATATTGCACACAAAAATTGACAGCGTGATTCCTCCGTGGCAGTCTTCATGGATCAGCGAGGAGCAGAACTGGTCGGAAGGGTTATCGGTCGTTCTGGGGTTTGGGATGAGCGCAAGTTTTCTCTCATAAGGGAGAGGCTTTCGCCGCTTGCGAAACATTTGTTGATCGGAGCCGGATGAGGGGGCTTCGCAATTGGACGAAATCACAGCCTCAACAAGCTACGGCTGGGCAGCCAGTCTGTAAAGTCACAAACCCTTCTCTGTTCTGTGAGAGGGGGAAACAGGAGGATACCATATGATCGCGTTTCGCTTTGCCACTATTTTGATTGGCTTCATTCCGCTTTGGTTCGGTGTGAACGGAATTTTTTTCGGAGCGGCGGAGCATATGGGAGGAGATCCGTTCAGCATCGCGCTGGATAACCAGTATCGTTATTATTCCGGCGTTTATATCGGGGTCGCCGCTATGTTTTTCTACAGCGCCGGCGATCTGAGACGGCGAGCCAGCCTGTTCCGCTTCGGGATATTATTCTTCTTCATCGGTGGATGTGCAAGGCTTGTATCCTATCTCACCGTAGGCCCGGCACCGACCGAGCAACTCGCGGCGATGGCAGTCGAACTGCTGTCACCGTTGCTGCTGTTTTGGCAGGCTAAAGCGCTGCGCTATTAAGAGTCGCCGTTTCCACATCATTCAGCACTGTTTCGGCAATCGGACTATGCAGTCGATTGCCGACACAGATAAACAGCAGCTTCCTTTGGCTGCCGCTCACTTTGCCAGCATGTCCTTGAGATAGCCGCCGGTAAAGCTGGCCTTGACCTTGGCTACCTCTTCCGGCGTGCCTTGCGCGACAATCTCGCCTCCACGGACGCCGCCTTCGGGGCCGAGGTCGATGATATGGTCGGCGGTCTTGATGACATCGAGATTATGCTCGATCACCACCACACTATTGCCCTGTTCGACCAGCTGGTGGAGCACCTCCAGCAGCTTGCGGACATCCTCGAAATGCAGACCGGTCGTCGGCTCGTCGAGAATATAGAGCGTCTGTCCGGTTGACCGTTTCGACAGTTCCTTGGCCAGCTTGACCCGCTGCGCTTCGCCGCCGGACAGGGTCGTGGCCTGTTGGCCGACTTTCACATAGCCGAGGCCCACTTCATAGAGCATCGCCATTTTGTCGCGGATCGGCGGCACTGCCTTGAAGAAGCTGACCGCGTCCTCGACCGTCATGTCGAGAATATCGGCGATCGACTTGCCCTTGAACTTCACCTCCAGCGTTTCGCGATTATAGCGTTTGCCGTGGCATTCCTCGCAGGTGACATAAACGTCGGGCAGGAAATGCATCTCGATCTTGATCAGCCCGTCACCGCGGCACACTTCGCAGCGGCCGCCCTTGACGTTGAAGCTGAACCGGCCGGGCTTGTAACCGCGAACCTGCGCTTCGGGCAGACCGGCGAACCAGTCGCGGATATTGGTGAAAGCACCGGTATAGGTCGCCGGGTTTGACCGCGGGGTGCGGCCGATTGGCGACTGGTCGATATCGATGACCTTGTCGCAATATTGCAGGCCGGTGATCTTGTCATGTTTGCCGGCAATCACCCGCGCGCCGTTGAGCGTCCGCGCTGCTGCGGCATAAAGCGTGTCGATGGTCAGCGAGCTTTTGCCCGAGCCGGACAGGCCGGTGATACAGGTAAAGGTGCCGAGCGGGATCGAGGCGGTGACATTCTGCAGATTGTTGGCAGTGGCGCCGTGCACGGTCAGTTTCTTGCCATTGCCCTTGCGCCTTTTCTTCGGCACCTCGATTTCGCGGGTGCCGTTGAGATAGGCGGCGGTCAGCGATTTTTTCGATTTCAATATCTGTTTGAGCGTGCCTTCGGCGACAACCTCGCCGCCGTGGACGCCAGCGCCCGGTCCCATGTCGACGACCCAGTCCGCGGTGCGGATCGCATCCTCGTCATGTTCGACTACGATCACCGTATTGCCGAGATCGCGGAGGCGCTTGAGCGTGGTCAGCAAACGGTCATTGTCGCGCTGGTGCAGCCCGATGCTCGGCTCGTCGAGCACATAGAGCACGCCGGATAATCCCGACCCGATCTGGCTGGCGAGACGGATGCGCTGGCTTTCGCCGCCGGAGAGCGTCCCGCTGGTCCGGTCGAGATTGAGATAGTCGAGCCCGACATTGTTGAGGAAGCCCAATCGCGCGATAATTTCCTTGAGGATCGGTTCGGCAATCTGGGTCTGCGTCTTGTCCAGCTTGGCACCCAATGTCTCGAAAAACTCGAGCGCATCGCCGACGCTGCGGCGGGTTGAGATACTGATATCCTCGCCAGCAATCTTGACCGCGAGCGCTTCGGGCTTGAGCCGCGCGCCGTGGCAGGTTTCGCAAGGCGCAGCTGCCTGAAACTTGGCCAGCTCTTCCTGCATCCAGGCGCTCTCGGTCTGCAGCATCCGCCGTTTGAGATTGCCGACTACGCCCTCGAACGGTTTCTTCACTTCGTATGATTTGCGGCCATCCTGGAAGCGGAGCGTGACCGGCAGGCCCTGCGTACCGTTGAGCACGATATCCTGATGATGTTCGCTCAATTCGTTCCACGGGGTCTCGAGATCAAATTCGAATTGCCGAGCGAGACTGCCCAGCACCTGCATATAATATGGCGAGGGCGGGTTGGATTTCGCCCATGGCACGACCGCGCCCTTCTTGATGCTGAGCGCCGGATTAGGCACGATCAGCTGGGTGTCGAAATGGAGCTTCTCGCCGAGACCGTCGCAGGACGGGCAGGCGCCTTGCGGCGCGTTGAACGAGAACAGCCGCGGCGCGATTTCCTCGATGGTGAAACCGCTGACCGGGCAGGCGAAGCGTTCGGAAAAGACGATCCGGTTTGGCGGGAGGCCGGTGCCTTTCATCTTGCCCTGCGGGGAGTCCGGATTTTGTCCGTTCGCCTCGAGCGTAGTCGAGAGGGGTGTCTCGACTTCGCTCGACACGAACGGTGTCTGGGCTTCCGCGACGCCGCCCGTTCGTGCTGAGCTTGTCGAAGTACGATTGGCGAGCGCCAAAGCCTCCTCGACCGTCCCATCAGCCAGATCGACAAATGCCAGACCGTCGGCCAGCCGCAGCGCAGTCTCGAAACTGTCAGCGAGCCTTTGCTCCATACCTTCGCGCACGACCAGCCGGTCGACGACGACCTCGATGTCATGCTTGTATTTCTTGTCGAGCTTGGGCGTTTCCTCGATATCGTAAAATTCGCCATCGACGCGGACCCGGGTGAAGCCGGCCTTCTGCCACTCGAGCAATTCCTTGCGATATTCGCCCTTGCGGCCACGGACCACGGGCGCGAGCAGGAAGAAACGGGTCTTTTCGGG
>TARA_R110000796_G_scaffold185_7_pt1 | contig 15370 bp, 3 predicted proteins | sample TARA_R110000796 | Tara Oceans TARA_R110000796 (sample SAMEA4397815) | marine metagenome | biome: Polar Biome; feature: [SRF] surface water layer (ENVO:00010504); material: water (ENVO:00002006), including particulate matter (ENVO:01000060) such as... | depth 5 m
CTATTAATGCGGAGACAAGACTATGCTAATAAACTTATGAAATTTAATTCTGTATGGAAATCATTACCTTATGTTGAATTAGTGGATGTAGACAAAATAGAAGCTCATTGCTCAGGAATAAGTAGTGGATGTACCATAAAAAGATCAAAAGTTAGATTACCTTCTATGATTGAAGGATATTGGGGGCCGCTTATACGTACTGTAAGCTCCATAGATGGCTCACAAGAGCTTCAAGCAACTCAACCGGGCACATATACCTCTATGACTAAAACAACGTCTTTTAAGTACAATACTACAAGATATTTTTGGTGGTTGGATGGATATATATATTCACCAAACATTGAATGGGAGGCTCTTAAATTAGAAGGTGTATTTAATTCAGATATTACAGGTTGGAATTGTGATACTGAAAATACGTGTACACCTAGATATGAACAACCAATATATATACCGGAAGCTTTATTTGCAGATATAGAAAATCAAGTGATTAATGCAATGATGAACACAACGAAAGTTCCTGCTGAAGATTCAGATAATAAAATTAATATACATAGATAATGGGAGTATCACAAAAATATAGAACATTTACTCAATTAATAGAAGATGTTTCTATTGATTTTTCTACATACGCATTAGAAGGCATGATTGAACCTCAACAGCTTATTAAAGTTGCAACTAGAGTAAATTATGATCTTGGTATGAAAATACATAGAACAAAAGAAGTTGTAATTGATATAGAGCATGGAAGAGGACAATTGCCCATGGATTTTGCATTTCTTAACTATGCTTTTTTATGTGGTGAGTATACCGTAAATGCAAGTATGCCATCAGGCACACATGTGGAAACATTTAATGATGTACCTTATGTACCTGCCCCTGGTGAGTCTGGACCTTGTGATGATCCAAGTTGTAGAGATGTTTGTGTAATTGAAACATGTGACGGTAAAAATAGTCATCAAATAATTCAAAGAATTGGACCCAACCAATATAGAACATTCAGTACTTTTATGCAGTTACGAATACAAGATGTAAATAGCAAAACATGTTTTTGTCCTTCATTAGGTGCACAAGCATCTGATATTGCTGAAATAGTAGATGGCTTTTTAGTTACAACTTTTAAAACAGGTAAAGTATACTTAAGTTATCAAGGTGCTATGGAAGCTCCTAACGGAGATCTTTTAGTTTTAGATCAACCATATTGTAATGAATATTATGAGTATGCATTAAAACAAAGAATATTAGAAAACATGATTTGGCAAGGGGAGAATGTTTCTCAACAAATGAGTTTGGTGGAAACAAGATTAAGAGCAGCTAGAAATAATGCTTTAAGTTTTGTTAATACACCTGACTTTGCTGAAATGAGAAAACTTTGGGAAGTTAATAGAAGAGCTCAATATCATAATTATTATAATATGTTCTTAAGTCATGCTCCTGTTAATCCAAGAGTAATGTCTGGATCTACTACATCAAATACAACAGCAAGTTCTACTTGTGCAACACCTGTTACCACGACTACTACTACTTGCTAGTAACTTAATAAAGAAGTAAACTGCTATGGCAAAAAATAATAAATCAGGTGGGCAAAGTAACTCAACATCTGTAGTTACCAATTCATTCATTAAAGGAATGAATAAAGATATTACTCAATCTATGGAGCCAGCTCAAAGTTGGTGGCATGCGCGTAATGCAGCAAATAATTCTAATAATGGAGACTTAGGTGTTATAGGTAATGAACCATCTAATTTACAGTGCGGTGTAATACCTTATACAATTATTGGGGCTATACATAGATATGGAGATGAGTGGGTTATTTTTTCTACAGATGATATTAATTCAGAAATAGGAAGATTTGATGATAGCGAGTGCACATATACTACATTAGTAAATGATCCATGTTTAGCCTTTAATAGAAAGTATTTAATAACAGGAGCAGCAAAAGAAAATTTTGATTGCACATGGCAAGTATATTGGGATGATTCAAATAATCCCTCTAGAAGTTTAAATATTGATGACATACCTTGGCAACAATATATAAGTTCACCAACAGGAGATCCTTGCGTGGTTTATAGTGATATAGAGCCTAAACAATTAAATTGTGAAAAGATTAGATTGGCACCTTTAGTAGATACACCATGTATTGAATTAACTAAAGCAAGTGATGGCGGTATGTTACAAAATGGTGCATATCAAGCATTTGTGGCATATACAGAAAATGAACAAAAAGTAACAGATTATATAGGTATTTCAAATATCCAAACTTTATGGAGTCATAAAGGAACGGATAGTTCTTTAAATATAGCTTTATCAAATTTAGATTTAGATTATGAAAACTTTGAGCTTGCTTTATTAATAAGAAATCAAGGCCAAGTATATGCTAAACGCATTGGTCTTTATAGTACACAAACTAAAGATATTAATATTGACTTTATAAATGATGGTCTTATATCAGTTGATTTAAAAACAATACCTCAAAGAAGTCCCGCATATGAAAAATCAGAGGCAATGTATGTTGTTAATGATTGGCTTTTAAGACAAGGGCCAACTGAACAATTTGATTTTAACTATCAACCTATTGCTAATGAAATTAAAGCAAACTTTGTTATAAATGAAGTAAATTCAAAATATTATCATTTAGGAGGAAATAAATTAGGATTCTTGAGAGATGAGCAATATGCCTTTTTTATAAGATGGATATATAATACAGGAGAAAGATCAAGTTCATATCATATTCCGGGAAGAGCCCCAAGATTGTTTTCAACAGATTCAGGGCCTTACATGGAAGATGAAATTATTACAGGAGCTAATGTTTTAAATCCTTTAGGAGACCCTTTATTTAAAGTATATAATACTGGAGATATAACATCAATAGTTAGTGAATCACAACCAGATAGCACTGTAATAATTGCAAGAGGTGATATGGGTTATTGGGAATCTACAGAAAGATATCCTGCTGATAGACCTGATATATGGGGTGATTTATGTGGTAAACCAATTAGACATCATAAAATGCCGGCAGAAGATTCCGCAAGTAGTGGCACTAATTCTCCCTTACATATTAGTACAACTAATGGGGATCTTATAAATCTTCTTGGAGTAGAGTTTACTAATATTGGTAGACCAAAGAATAATGATGGAACATATTTAACAAATGTTGTTGGGTATGAAATATTAAGAGGAGACAGAGGCGGAGCAAAATCTATTTTAGCAAAAGGGTTGTTTAGAAATATGCGTGAGTATACTGTACCACAAGCAGAAAACTTAACTCCAGGCCCTGTACAAGGGTTATACCCTAACTACCCTTATAATGATCTAAGACCTGATATGTATTTTCAAACAGGTATTGCAAATGATTTGCATAGAACTGAAGGGTGTGATTCTTTTACTCAATCTGTAGATACCTTTGATGCTTTAACAGGTTACTCAAAAGAAGTGTTTACATTTTCTTCACCTGATTTAATGTTTACCAAACCTTTTTTGAATGCTTATGAAACAAGAATATATGGTGATTTAAGCGGTAATTCAAGCGGAGGCTTTAAACCATCAGAAGATCATCCTCAATTTAAATTATTAAGAAATGGTTCTGCAATAGTAGGTGCTATTACAGGTATTGGTTATGCTATCGCACAAATACAAGGAGAAAGAGGTTCAACAAGAACAAGTGGTACTTCAGGAACTTGGACTGCAGATGATTGGGTAATGACTTTTGGTACCGGTGCTTCTTCAGGTATTGTTGGTGCACTTGGTGCGGGGCCAAATTATCTTATAAATTCGGCGGGGGCTACAGCTAATGCGGCCATAATCTCAGGAGCTAATACTGTATACGCTGCTACAGATGATCTTTTTGCACTTGCTGATTTATGGGGTGGGGGAATAGCTGTAGAAGGTGCTGGAGCAGGATTTAGTACTACAGCAGCTACTGTAGGGGTAGTATCCCCAGCAGGAACATCCGGAGAATATACAATAACAAATAATAAAAATACATCTTTATCACAATTACCTCCAGCATTAAGAATTGTTATATCTACACTTACATCAGCAACTAATATTGCAATTGGAGGTAATGAGATTATAGAATTAATATATAACTTAATTAATAAATCTGACTTTGTATATAAATACAATTCTTATGGTGAATTTAATACATTTACAAAAAGAAATACAGGTGTATGGAGAATTAAAAATAGAGATTCAAATTATATAGGTCAATCATTTCAAGCATTTGATGAGGGTAAATATAAAATTAATAATCTATTTAGACCTAGTACAGTTGCTGTATCATTAGATAGACCTATTGATGAACCGGCTGTAGAAGATACATCAAGGTTTGTAATAGGTGGTCATATTAATAGTGATGGGACTGTAACTGAATATGATGATAACTATTTACTACTTCCAGAAACAGCACAAAAACGCCCAATTTCAGCATATTACGGGGCACTTAAATTTAATTTTGATAATCAATACGGACAACTTGATGGTATAAAACAAATACCAATGAGGAGTTGCGTCAACTATTTAGATCCTGAATTACCAAATCAATTTATGTACGCGTCATCTGCAATCTTTGCGGGTGATATATTTATTACTAGGTATACTGAAAAAGTAATAATGCCTATTTTTGCTCAGTTTTTATTAGGCCAACCAGATGAGTTTACATATGACTATTCAAATCATGTAAATATACCATATCCAAGATATTGGTTAAACTCACAAAAATATGACATGACTAAATTAGCCAATGCTATTACTAGTTTGGGTCTTACAGAACTAACAAACACAGATACATTAGATGCACTTTTACCAAATGATTTATTTTATTTAGATAGAGGTAATGATAGCTGTAGCGCAATTAGTTCTATAGTTGGTATATTTTCTGATAGTGGTGATCCTAATCCTGTATTTGCTATGAGATATGCATACATGTATTCTCATTCAAATGGTATATTAGATTATTTTGTAGAGTCTGAGGTAAACTTAGCTCAAAGAGATTGGGAAGATACTAAAGCAAAAAGAATATATGATGTGTATGAATATAATGATGTACCAGAATTATTTCATGCACAAATACAAAAAATAGATAACTTTTATAAATATGATGAGTCTTTAAGTCCATCTAAATTTCCAAGTCAATTATCTTCATGGGGACAAATACAACCAAGATACTATGATCCTTATGTAGCAGCTAACTGTTATGTTAGCCGTCCTAAAAGACTTATATATTCATTGCAAGCACAACATGAATCTAAAAAAGATTTTTGGAGAGTATTCTTAAACTTTAACTATAAGGATTTTAAAGATCAAGTAAGTGTTATAAAACCCATTAATAAAAGTGGAGCAATAGTATTTTTCCCATATCTATCACCACAAATGTTTCAAGGCCTTGATACCCTTAAAACAGGATTAGATACTAAAATAACAATAGGTGATGGAGGATTATTTAGTCAACCATTTCAAAATATAACTAACTCTGACCTTTCAAATGAATATGGTTCATGTGAAAATTTAAGAAGTGTGATGAATACTCCAATGGGGTTATTTTATATTTCTCAAGCACAAGGAAAAATATTTCATTATGCTGGAAGAGGTTTAGATCCTATATCTAATAAAGGGATGAAATGGTGGTTTAATAAATATTTACCATCACAATTAATAAAACAATACCCTGAATTAGAAAAATCAGTTTTATCTGATAACCCTGTAGTTGGAGTAGGATGTCAAAGTATATATGATCCGAATGATGATATTGCATATTTCATGAAAAAAGATTATAGAGTTAAAAGTGAATATATTGCAATGATAACTTTTGATCTTGATTTAGGGTTTAGATTGAATGGGCCTATTTCTAATATTCCTTTAACTTTAGGAGATCCTATTTATTTTGATGATGCGTCATGGACAATTAGTTATGACCCAAAAACTCAAGCATGGATATCTTTTCATGATTGGCATCCTGAATTTGCATTACCTAGTATAAATCATTTTTTTACTACAACAACATTAGCAACAACAATACCGCAATGCCCTCCTGGATATAATTTTAATCCAGAAACAGGCTTATGTGAAATATCTGCAAGTGAAACGGCTATATCAACTGTAACTGTAGAAGAATTAGTTGCAACTGTAACTGGTGGAGGACAAGATTGTATATTAGATATTGTTGTTGCAATGGATTGGTCTGGAAGTACAGGTACTCCGATTTATAATCCTGTAACTGGTTCAATGGGTAATACAGATGCTTCAACTGCTCAACTACGTTGGTTAGATGTATTTTTAAATAATCCTGCAATTACTGCACCAATGGCCGCAGGTCAAATGCAAATTGGATTTCAAGGTTGGGATCATGCAGGAGATAAATGGCTTCAAGGTGGTACGTCTTCAATGACTAATACAGTAACAGGCACTGAAGCTGTTAATTGGTATATTAGTGTTTGGAGTACTTTAGGTGGAGGTGGAACTGGAGTACCTGCTGCTATAGGCACAGCTACTCCTACATCAGGCAATGGTGGTTTAGCTCAATTAAATGATAAAGCTAACTCAAGTTTGGGTGATAGAACAGGTTCGGCAGAGTTTAAACAAATTTTAATTGTTGTAACAGATGGAACTGATGGTACTACAGAAACTAATGTAGCTGAATTTCAAACACCAAGTGTAATATCAAATAGTCCACCAACTGATCCTGGTCAAGCTCCAAATACAGGTGCTTGGGCATTGGCAAATTTAGGAGATGCATATAAACAAGAAATATATAGTGTATTTTGTGGATCTGATACTAATGTACCTTCTAACCCTAAAATATTAAATAATGCGTCTAACAGTTCATATGATACTGATACATTTACACCAGGAGGTAATCAGTTTACTATGAATGCTGAAAACAATTTAGAGTTAGATCAAACTGCAGATAATATAGCAGACTCAGTATGTGCATTACCATTTACATGTAATTGTCCTGCGGGTTATACAAAAGTATTTATAAATCCAATAACACATTTATATACGGAATCTACTGGGGATTGTAATGCTGTAGCAATACCTATATGTAGAAGAGTAACATGTACATGTCCACAATCTCCTTTCCCTGGTTCAGAAACAACAATTACTGGGATATGTCCTGACTCAGCACCTAAAATATTTTCTCTTGGTAACCCAACTTGGGTTGATCCAACACCACAAGTATGTAGTTACTTTTATCTTAGAACAACACCTCCTAATTATAATGTTGGCTCATTCTGGAGACATAACTCAAGATGTGATAGTTTTGCTAATTTTTACAATGATCAATATCCATGGGAAATAGAGTTAGTTGCTAATACAGGGCAAAGTATAAATACTGTTAGAAGTATGGAATACCAGTTGGAAGTATATGTATACAAAAATGATCCGGGTTATTTATGTGGGGATGACAAATGGGAAGATCTGCTTTTCAACTTTGATCAGTCTATTATTTATAATAATGAACAAGTATCAGGTTTACTACTATTAACACCAACACCATTTAATAATCCTATTTTAGAATTAACATATCCTATAGTTAATCCAAGTAATATTAATATCTTGTGTTCTAAAGTTGAACAAAAATATAGATTTAATCAATTCTGGGATATTACTAATGATAGAGGAGAATTTACAATAGCTGAACAACCAATTTGGAATACTGAAGTTAATGGGTACATTAAAAATTTAAACCCAATTAATTTAAACTATTTTAAATCTCCGTTACAACATAAAAAGTTTAGACATTATTTTACTAATGTTATATTACGTAGAATAAATTCTGAAAATAGAAAAATGTTATTAAGACTGAACAATACTAAATTACTTACATCTCTTAGATAATGGAAGATAGAAACAGAAAAAGCATTGGTTTGCCAGGAGGACCTAATGAATATATAACTCATATATCACAAGTATTTAGTGTAGATGGATATAAAAGAAATAGCCCTGATGTAAACAATCCATTTAATTTAATTAATTCAGGAAACATAACTATGGAAGGTGTTGACTTTCCTGTACTAGGTGTTGATAATTTAGGTAATGAACAAATAATGACACCAGGTAATAACTATCAATTCCCTGGAGATCAAGTATTTGAAATACGGAAACCTAAAATGCAATTTGGAGGAGGTGGTGCTGCAGTGGGCAGCAGCCTTGGACAAAAAATTAAACCAAAAGCACCTGTTTATAAAGCACCTAATGAAGTATTAATAGGTGATAAATTTATGACACCTGAAACTATTAATTTTGATAATGCACCAATACAACGTTTTATAGAGAATACTCAAATAGACAATACAACGGCTAATATACAAGGACCTGATGAAGTCCAAGCATCCCCTGCTCATAAAAGTTTAGCAGATCGTGTTAACCGTGCCCCTTATAAATACAAACCTAAAGCAGGACCAGCTACACATACCGTTGCTTCTGGTGAAAATCTGAGTGTTATTGCAAATCAATATGAAACTTCCGTAGATGAGCTTGTAAGATTAAACAACATAGAAGATCCTCGGCTAATTAAAGCAGATCAAAAATTAATATTACCACAAACTGAAGCAGCTCTTTCTAGTAAAAAATACACAATTAAAAGTGGAGATACTTTAAGTGCAATTGCTCTTGCTAATAATACATCTGTTCAAGAGCTATCCCTATTAAATGGAATAACTAATCCCAGTGCAATTAATGTTGGGCAAAAAATTACTTTAAAAGTACCACCTAAACAAGATAATTTGTTGTTAGAGGAGCAGTGGTACAATGTTGATGATATAAAAGCAAACACTAATCAGATTAATCAGATGGGTGATGAAAATATTATTATTAATTCTCAATTATTAAATAGCCCTAATCAAACCTATGTAGTAATTGATAAAACAACCAATCAGCTTAAAGTTTATAAAGGGGCAAATGGGGTATTAGATTTTGAAGTAGTAACTGGGAAAAATGCAGGAGATGCTCAAACAGTAACTAAATATGTTGACCAAAATAAAGATGGTAAAATTACAGAAGCTGATAAAGTAAATGGAAAATATGTAACTGATTGGGATGCCGGTAATAAAAGTACAGGTGCTGGCCGGTATACAATTAGCCAAACATCACCTACATCAAAAAGTAGATATCAGAATGCACCTAGTTTTAACTTATTAAATGATCGTGGTATTGCTGTTGGGATGGCAATCCATGGTACTACGAATGATAGAAAAAAGTTCTTTGGAAATAACATTCTTGAGGATAATAAAGCATCTAACGGATGTATTAATGGTAGGTGTACTGATTTACAAGCATTATATAATTTAGGTTTACCGGAAGGAACTCCAGTATTTGTATTACCTAAAGATGAAGGGAATTATTTTGAGATGGTGGATGGGAAAGCTGTAATGCGAATGAGCAGAGAAAACCGTGTAAACTATGAAAATTATACTGATAAAACAGGTACTCCACAAAAAGGTCAAGGTGGAAATAAAACCATTAATACTTTAAATTATAAACCCATCCGTGCCGTTATTGACGGAACTAAATTTGTAAGTGACCATGACATGGACTATAGAGAATTTGATAGAATTACCATGCCCTTTGTAAATGGTCTTGCTAGACATAAGCAAAAAATAATGAAGGAAGCTCAAGTTACAGGTGATGTTTATAACGAGATTGCTAAAATAGCTTTTGGTATTTTTGGAACTGAATCTGCTTATGGTGAAACTAATTCAGCTGTTGGTAATTTTGTACGAGCTGTAACTAAAGCTATTAATTCAGACTCATCAAGTCCAGATGTTGTTTCAAAATATGAAACATATGGTGTTAATGATGATGATCAAAGTGTAGGGTACACTCAAATTCGTTGGAATCAATTAAATGATAGAGAGAAAAAAGCATTAAAAGCTTTTGACATAACTTCAAATAGAGATTTTTTAGATCCTGAAAAAGCAGCAATTGCTACGACTACTATATTAGGAATTCGGTACAATGAACAATTAACAAGTGATGAAAAGAAAGACATCTGGGCAAACTTACCAGGTACTTGGAATAACAAACAAGATTATGAATTAGGTGTTCAAAGAAGAGCTAAGGATTTATCTTTTGAACAACTGGATAGAATTAACATGAATACTGCAAAACCTCAATTTCAACAAGGAAGTCCCTCACAATATCAAGTTGGAGGAGAAACTAATCCTAATGCTGAAGCTAAAGGCAGATATTTAAAAGATTTTATAACTAACCAAGTCAATCCTTTATCAATGATAAATTATGCAGGGCCTAGTAATAAAGGAGTTGTTTCAAGAGAGTTACCTGATGAATGGTATGATACAGGAGAAATAAATGAGGCAGGAAATCCTATAAGGGAAAGAAATGTATTTAAAAAAGAATTAACAACTGATGTAAATTTAAAAAATAATGTTTCTGTAAATACACCCGGTACTATAGATGAACATAAAAAAATGTTAAAAAAACTTAATAGAAGTAACTTTGCTGGTTCTCATGGTTTTAGAGGAAAGGGTTGGGATACCGGTTTAAATGATGAAGCAAAAGCTCAATTTAAAGAAGATACCCCCTTTTTTAAAAAAGGTAGAGTAAGAACATTAGATTATGATTTAACTAATGCAAGCAATCCTTCAAAAAATGTATCATACTCTGATGATCCTGTTGCATATTTTGCTAATGGTGGAGTACCTAACTTCACAGAACAAACTAGAATGAGAGAGGGTTCTTATAATAAAAGAAGAGAGGAAATAATAGATCCAAGATTCAGAAGAGCACAAACAGGTGAAGAAACCAAACCATATAAAGACGTTAATAAATTACTCACTTATAAAAACAATTCAGACTGGTTTGATTCAAGAGCAGTGTATCATGATATCCCTGCTTATGATAATATGATACGTCAAAGAATTTATAGCGGTAATTATGGTTATGATCCCAGTAATCAAAGTATACATCCACTTGCTCCTAAAGACCGAGTTGTTGTTTCAGATGAAGTAAATAATATAAGAGCCAAAGAAAAAAAGACTATTGCACAAAGAGACCGTGTTAAAGCCATGTCTCCTGAAGATCAGGAAGCATATAGAATAGAAACCCTTACCCGTGCAGAATTCGATGCAGGTAGATATCCTATGACAATTGATGAGATAGGTAGTAGATCTAATCCTTTGCTTAGAGAACAAGATAAAACTGGCAGTAGACGTTGGGAAGGTAAAGAAGGGCAAACAATATGGCTTACAGAAGAAGAGGAAGCAGCATACTATAAAGATTATGTAGCTAAGAGTAATGTAGCAATGGGAGAAAATCCACTATTCTATGCACCTGGACTAATAACAGCAGGTTTTGCTCTTCCAGCTTTAGGTGAAGCAGCTTTTGCTGCTGCAGCACCTTATTTTTCTGCTCCTGCAACAGTAGCTGGAACAGCTATACCCGGAGCAACAATTGGTAATGCTATTACTGCAGGATTTGCTGGACATGGTTTAACACATGTTGGACCAGATGCTGTTGAATTTGCAAAAAATCCATCATGGATTAATGCTGGTAATCTTGGAATGGATGCATTAGAAATTGCACCAGTTGTTGGATCTGCATATAGAGGTGGTATAGAAGGATACAACGCAACAAAAAATTTAATTGGAAAAACATTTTCAAAAGCTACACCTAAACAATTACCCGGTTCTCCTAATGCTACTAAAGGAGCATTTAATAATTTACAAAAACCAACAACTGAACAATTTAAAGACGCACAAGGATTTTTAAAAAGAAGAGAATTTATTAAAGAATTACAAAATAATAAATTACTTGGTGAAAACTTTCAAGATTTAAACTATGCAGCTAGAAGTACAGATAAAACAAATGCCTTGACTAAATTAGCATTAGATAGAGATGCAACTCGTTTTAGAGGAGTAAAAGGATCTGTACCTAAAGATGGAATAGGGTATCAAGAATATACTGGGCAGCAATATAATATGTCAGAACCTAGATGGGGGCAAACTATGTCAGAATTTGATAACATGAAAAATGCTGGAGTAGATTTTAATGATCCAATTTCTATTGCAAAATATCAAGCCACACATATCCCTATGCAAAATTATGGTTACAGATCTGGTATGCCTAAAATTTCTGGTGTAGATGCTTTATATGCTGGTAGGACACCAACTAACTATGGGAAATATCAAATAAAAATGACTTCTCCAAGAGATTACAGTCAAGGTAATTATCAAGACTGGTTTAAAAAATATTATAACCCAAAAAATAATCTTCCAGATTTAGCTACGAAAGATGGCTACTACATAAGAAACTGGAAACCTAATTCTTCTTATGAGATGCCAATTGGTCTTTCAAGAACCGATCTTACTACTACAGTAGGTAATAAAGGGCAAAAAATGTTTGATGTTGATGAAAGTTTTTTATTTACGGATTACAAAAACTTGACTAATGAACAAAGTTTAGAATTTAATAATTACATAAAAAATTTAGTAAATGACTACAATACTGGTTGGAAAGGTAAATATAAAAATGGTGGATTAATACCAGCAGCTTCACAATTGCAACAAAAACAATATGGTGGGGAAGAAGCAAATCCATCATTTGATTCTTGGTATTCAAGAGAATATCAAAAAGGTGGTGAATACAAAGTGCAATCAGGAGATACATTTTACGGCATTGCTAATAAAAACAATATATCAAATGAAGAATTACAAAAGTTAAATCCTAATATAGATATTAATAAACTTAATATAGACCAAGCTATTATTTTACCAAGTGTAGCTGATTCTTCAAAAAATGAATCTTGGTTTGGAGTAGAAAGTACAAGTGCAAAACCTGTAATGCTTGGTAAAAAAGCTTCAAGTAGTAAACCTATATTACCTGGTAAAAAAGCCAGCTTTACTAAACAAACTGGTTTAACACCGGAGCTTTTATTAAAGCAAGCATATAAAGAATCTACATTTAATCCTAAAGCGGAATCACCTGCTGGGTACAAAGGATTAACACAAATTGGAGATGGTGTAATTGCAGACTACAATAGAGTATATAAAGACAGAGTAATAGACCCATTTAATATGAGGGATGCTGTTGATGTTCAAGAATATTCAATGAATGACTTATATAACGCATCATTTATTAATAAACCAAATGAAAATCAAAGTGATCAAGTAAGATTAGCAAAAACTTTAGCAGCATATAATTGGGGCAGAGGTGAGCTTAAGGATTATTTGGAAGAACATAAAAAAGCAGGTGTTGATATATATAGTTCATTAGATTGGACTGAAGATTTACCAGAAGAAACTAAAGATTATATTAACAAAATTTTATTAAATTCAGATCCTGATTTTGAAGAAGAATATAAACAAGCTATTGAAAATAAAAACAACAAAAAATATTTAGACCTTTACGGGCTTAAAAAAGGTGGTGAAATAGATACCTTTGCTATGTATAAAAACTATGTAAATGGTGATTATAATGGAACTAAACAAGAAAAAAAAGCAAGTAAAATTTATGATAAATTAAATAGAATTTATTATAGAGACGCAAAAGCAATGAATATGGCACCAGCAAATTATATATTAACGTATGTAACCGGTTAAGCTTAAACCTTAAAAATTAGTAAATCTCTTGATTTATTTGTATATTAATAATATAAAATCATTATTGTGAAAGTAAACAAAATAAGTTTAAAACAAATGGGTGGGCAAGCACAAAATCAGACTGTAGATCCAGCTATTCAACAAATTACTACACATATTTCTAATTCTATTAATGAAGGAGAAGATCCTATTGCTGTACTTGCAGGGTTAATAGAACAACAAGTTGATCAAAATATTATTGGTCAAGCTTTTATGGTAGCGGGATATCAAGAAGAAGATGTAATAGCTTTATTTGAAGAATTTCAAAAACAATCTCAGCCACCAGGACCAGCATCTGAACAAGAACAAACAAGAGATCCTCAAGAAATTGCTAGAAATCAAGCAATGGAGAAAGCCGCAATAGAAGAAGAAGCTCAACAAGAGCAACAACTTATGGCCCAACAAGAAGCCATGTCTCAACAACTTCAAGCAAAATCAGGCATAGAAATTAAACCAGAAAATGAAGGAAAGTTTACAGCATGGGCTAAAGCCCGTGGCCTTTCAGTGCCCGATGCCTATAATAAAGTAATGAATAATACAAAAGGTTATTCTCCGTCAGTAGTTAAGATGGCTAACTTTGCAAAGAATGCTGCATCTTGGAGTAAAAAAGAGGGTGGTGAATTTACATCACACATAATGTACAAAGGGGATAAATCTCAAAAAGCTGAAAGTTATCAACAACATTTAAAACTTAAAGAGTTAGGTTATACTCATGAAAATAAAGCACAAGTAGGTAAAGAAACAACTGCAGATGAAGACTTTTATAATAAAACAGGTGTAGTTAAAAGAAAAGATAAGTTAACTATAGCGCCTAATTATGTTAACCCTATTGCATTTGAATCTAATGATAATTTTAATATTGGTCAAGTAGGTGCAACTTTAAAAGGCGGCTTTGATACAATGTTGTCTGGTAAAGATAAAAATGAAGATGGAGTTAAAGATGGATCATTTAGAGATTGGAAAAGAAAAGGAGATATTCAAAAAAAAAGAAAAGGTGACTATTATAATTATGAAGTAAAAGTAGATCCTAATGATCCTAATAAATATGGGTATGATAATTTAGATTTATATAATACATCAAAAGGTAATGGAGGTTTAAGAAATTTGCAAACATTTACAAATGATGTAAATAAATATTCCAGAGTAAACTTTAATCCTGAAACGGGTGAGTATGATGCTTTAATATCAAGTAGAAAATTAAATGATGATATATATGGAGAAAAAAGAAATAGAAAAGGTAAAGTTACAAGAGAAGCAAATAATGCTTTAGCTGGTGAAAATTTAAATTACTTTAATGATGTAGATGCAGATACTAGAGAATTAATTCTTGGTACACAAGATGATCCTGAAGGAATTACATTAGGTATTAATGAATTGGGTCAGGCTTCCTCTTATGCACCTGATGCTGATAACCCTTATTATTATGATACAATGATGGGGCGTAATGAAGTTGGTGTAAATACTACTATGGATGAAACACAGAATAGTATGATACCAACTAACTCTAATGGGCAACCTCAACAAGGTATGTTTACTTCTAGTGAACCACGAGTAGAAAATGATGATTTTCATACTTGGTTTAAATACGGGGGTAACTTACCTAAAGCTCAAGCTGGTATACCTACTAGAGCAGATAGTACATTTCTACTTAATAATAATGCCATAATTCAAGACTATATTGACAAGGGATATGAATGGGCAACTCATACCCCGATTGATAAAGATAAATGGGAATATAAATCAAAAGATTCTATAAAAAATAAAATTAATGAAAT